>FRDC01002721.1_pt2 | contig 85521 bp, 87 predicted proteins | sample 1106171 | NCBI WGS metagenome assembly FRDC01 (sample SAMEA3930566, study PRJEB13176) | freshwater metagenome | biome: Drinking water system; feature: drinking water; material: water | place: Singapore | collected 2014-12-20
AATTTCGCCGCAAATGAACGCGACCGCCTTGCCGCCTCGATCGTCGCCGACAATCTCGTCGTCGAGGAGCTGTTGAAATCCGCCGCGCCCGATCTCGGCCAGTCGTCCGGCGAGGTCGTCTTCGCGGGTCGCAGCTTCGAATGGAGCTCGGTCGTCAGCGATGCAGGCGAGGACCTGCGGCGGATTGCGCTTTCCGTAAGGCTTAAGGGCTCGCCGCAGACGCTGGCGCGCGTCGAAACGGTGAAGGCGGCGTCATGAAAAACGCGCAGCGCGGCGTCACCCTGCCGGAACTTCTTGTCGCGCTCCTCATCTTTGCGATGATTTCCGGCGTCGCCGTCTATGCCTTGCGCCTCACTGTCGAGGGGCGCGATCAACTCGGCCTCGCTGATGCCGCGATCCGGCAGATGCAGATCGCACGCCTCCTCATCAAGGAGGACTTGCTGCAAGCCGCGCCGCGCATAACCCGAGACGAATTCGGCAACCAGAATCCTGGGGCCTTTCTCGGCGGCAAGGGATTGGCTTTCCGCATCCCGAAGGACGGTGAAGCCGTTCTTCTCGCTTTCGTGCGCCGCGGCTTTGAGAATCCGGGCGCGCTCGCGCCGCGCCCGAGCCTGCAGGCGGTCGAATACCTGCTGATCGGCGACCGGCTCGTGAGGCGCACGCGGCCATATCTTGATGATGCGGCGGGGCAGCCGCGCACGGATCGGACGCTGCTCGCGGGCGTTGAGACGGCCGAGATCGCGTTCTTCCTCAATGAGACCAGCGCCGGCCTCAACTGGGTGGAGCTCTGGCCGTCGCCGCAGATTTCGGCGCCGCTGCCCGCCGCCGTGCGCCTGACGCTCACCACGAAAACCTACGGGACGTTCGATCAGCTGTTCTATCTCGGCGAGGCGCGCCGATGACCTTGAGGCCGCAGCAGCGCGGGGCCGCGCTCGTCATCGTGCTCCTTCTCGTCGCGACCCTGTCGTTCGTGCTCCTTGCGCTCACGACGATCGTCACGACCGGCGTGCGCCGCGGCGCGAACGAGCGGGCGCGCACCGAAATGCTGTGGCAGGCGGTCGCCGCGGAACGCACCGTGCTCGCCCTCCTTGAAAAGGCGGCGTCGGACGGTGCGCTCCAGTCGGCGACGAACGAGGGCGGCCTGTTTTCGCAGCAGATCGCCCTTCCGGTCGAACGCGGGCGCGCGGCGCTGCGGTTCGCCGACGCGACACGGTGCTTCAACGTCAACGCCCTCGTCGGCGACGACGGGGCGATCGTCGCCGAGGAGAAGGGCCGCCTTGCAACCCTGCTCGAGGCGATCGGTCTTGGCGGCGGCGAGGCGCAGCGCGTCGCAGATGGGATCACCGACTTCCTGGACGGGAACTCAAATGTCGAACCGCAGGGCGCGGAGGATAATTTCTACACCGCTCTCGAAACGCCGTTCCGGACGGCGGGCGGGCCCGTCGCATCGGTTTCGGAATTGCGCGCCGTCGCCGGCGTCACCCGCGAAATCTACCCCCGGATCGCGCCGTTCCTGTGCGCGCGCGCGCCGGCGCGCAAGGTCGAGATCAACATCAATGCGTTAACGCCCGAGGACGCCCCGCTCATCTACGCTGTCACAAAAGGCACATGGCCGCTCTCGGAAATCCGGGCCCAGATCAGCCAGCGCCCTCCCGGCGGCTGGCAGGCTGACGCCGCCGAGTTCTGGCGGCCGTTCACCAATCCGTCGAGCATTCCGTTAACGGGACTCACCGGCGTTAACTCAGGCTGGGTCGAGGCCCGGGTTCTTCTTGAAGCCGATCAGCGTTTTGTGGAAGAAACGCTCATCATCGAAACGCCGGCGGTTGGGAAGCCATTGCTGTTTTCCCGCGTTCTTGGAGGCGGCGAGTGACCGATACGGTCATTCTGAAACTGGGGCCGACGCCCGGCGACGCCGTCGCCTGGGGCGCGATAGAGGGCGGGCGCCTCGTCCAGTCGGGGCGCGTCGATAGCGTTGCCGCGTTCGCCGCGATCTCGGGCAGGTTCGGCGAGGATGCGCGCCTCGTCGCGGTGCTGCCGGGCGAACAGGTTGCGTTACGCGAAATTCTCTCCCCGCCGAAGCAGGCGGCGAAACTGCGCGCCGCCGCCGGCTATCTCCTTGAGGACGAACTCGCCGAGGCGATCGACGATCTTCACATTGTGATCGCGAGCGACGCCGCCGGCGCGCGCGCCTTTGCGATTTCGAAGGCGCAAATGGCGGCATGGCTCGCTGCGTTCGCCGAAGCAGGCGTCGGCCTCGCCAGCGTCAGCGTCGACTACGCGCTCCTTGGCGCTGGAACGGCGGTATGCGTTATCGCCGCGGACGGCGATCGGATCATCGCCGCGCGGGGCGGCGCGGGCTTCGCCGCGGAAGCCATTCTCGCCGAGATTGTCGCGCCCGCCTTTCTCGCCGCGGCGGGAGAGGCGGCGATCGTCAGCTATGGCGCGCATGATCAGGTCGGGCGCTGGGCGGCGGCGCCGGTCGAGCGTCGGCCGCTCGCGCATGAGGCCGACCTCATCGCCCTCTTCGGATCGCATCTCGGTGCGAAGGGCGATTATCCGGAGTTTCTCTCCGGCGAGTTTCGCCCGAAGAAACAGATCAGTCTGCAGCTCGGGCCCTGGCGCCGGCCGGGCGCGCTGGCCGCCGGACTCGCCGCTGCGCTCGTCGCGCTCGGCGCGGTCTCGGGCTTGCGCGACTGGCGCATCGCCGAACGCTATGAGACGACCGCCGAGGCGCTGCACAAATCCGCATTCCCGACATTTGAGGGCGGCGACATCCGCGGCCATGTGCGCGGCCTGCTCGCGAGCGGAGCAAAGACGGCGGGCTTTCTCGAGATGACGGCGCGCCTTACCGCCGGCGTCGAAGCCCATCCCGGCGTTTCGATCGAACGCATCCGCTTTGACGCCGCGCGCGGCCAGTACATATTCAGCATCCGGAGCAAGTCGGACGCCGGAATCGAAGCCTTCCGCGCCGGGCTTCTCGGCGCCGGCCTTGAAGCGACCGACAATGGCGGCTACCGGCGCACCGGCGATCAATGGGTCGGCGAAATGACGGCGAGGGCGCGGTGAGGGCGTTCTGGGAGAAGCTGTCGCCGCGGGAGCGGGTGTTCGTGATGGCCGGCGGCGCGATCGTCGGCCTGCTCGTCCTCTTGCAGCTCATCGTCGCGCCGGCGATCGGCTGGCGCGAGGCGATGAAGGCCAAGCGCGCCGGCGCGGAAGACCTTTATCGTCTCGTCGCGAGCGCGAGCGCCAACGCCGGCGGGGCCGCCGCCTCCGCCGGGGCCGATCTTTCAACGCCGATCATCAACGTCGTCACCGACACCGCCGCTGCGGGCGGCGTCGAGATATCATTCCGCAACGCGAGGCCGGACGGCGGCGTCGACGCGACGATCGCGGCCGACCCAGAAAAGCTTTTCGACTGGTTGCGGACGATTGAAAGCCGCTACGGCGTCACCGTCGCCGCCGCTGACATTGCGCGCGAGAAGGACGGCCGCGTCCGGGCGCAGTTGACGCTGGCCCGCCGGGGCCGGCCATGACGGCGGAGATGGCGCGCGGGCTGCGCCCCCTTGCGCTCGCCGCGCTGGCGGGGTTTGTCGTCGCCTTCATCGCGTTTGCGCCGGCGAGCCTTGCCGCCTACGCGGTCACGCGCGCCGCGCCCCTGACGTCAATCGCGGGCGCGGAGGGCACGCTCTGGCGCGGGCGGCTGATCGGTTATGCGCATAATGGCGTCCTCATCGGTGACGTCGACTACCGGCTGCACGCGCTGCCGCTCATTCTCGGTCGTCTCGCCATCGACGCGCGCAGCGCCGGGGGCGCGCTTGATGGCGCGGCGCGCGTCGAGATTTCGCCGGGCGCAGTTTATCTCAAGGATGTTTCGGCGACATTCAATCTTGGCGCGATCCGCAACTACACGTTTTTTGGCGTCCGCTATCAGGGCGCGGCGACGCTGACAGCGAACCGTCTCAGGCTGACGCGCACAGGCTGCGTTGCGGAAGCGGCCCGGATCGCAACTTCCGCCTTCGACGCGCTTGCGCGGCGCTGGTCGGGCGGCGCCTTTCCGATGGCGGGGCCGGTCGCGTGCCAGGACGGCGCGCTCGTCGCGACGTTGAACGGCGAAGGGGCCGACGGCGCGGCCGAATTGCGCATCTCGGTGCGTCCCGATCTCAGCTATTCGCTCGCCGTCGATGCGCGCCCCCGCCGTCCCGATGTCAGCCGCGCGCTCGAGTTTTTCGGCTTTCAAAACGCCGGCGACGGGCTTTCCTATGAAGCCGCCGGAATCCTGAAGGGATTGAGCTCATGAAACCATCCGCCATGGCGGCCGCTTTCGTCATGACTGCGCTTGCCGCGTCCTGCGCTTCCGGCGGATCGGGGAAAGAAGCCCGGGCGGGCAAACGCGCGCCCGTTTCGTCAGGCGCGAGCGCAACCGCCGGCGCTCTGCCCGACGCCGCCTTGCCACGCGGCAGCTGCGGCATGATCTTGTGGACGCTTGACGCCGAACGGCCGGTCCCGGTGTTCCGCGCAGTGTCGCAGAAGGGCGCCGAGGTCAATGTCGACGGCGCGATCAGGAAGCTGACGCTTGCTGACGCCGACGGGGCCAGCGGCTTCGGCGTCTTCGAGCAGCAGACCTTCTCCGCCGATGGATTGACGGTGAAGGTTGGCGTCCGCTTCGGCCTCGGCTTCGAAGGCGGATCCTATCTCGAACGCGGGCTCATCAGCATCGAAAAGCCGGACGGCTGGAAGGCGGTGGTGCCCGCCGCCGGCATTGCAGGCTGCCGCGCGAAATAACCCTACGGGGCGACGTCGAGGCTGTGCAGGATGATCGCCGCGAGGCTGACGGCGACGCCAATGCTCGCCATCACATAGCCGCGCCGTCGCGGAGTACCAGACGCATGCGGCGCCAGGTGGAAGATGATGATGTAGAGAAGGCCGCCGGCGGCGAGGCCGAGGAGCGGACCGATCGGCAAAGTGTTGACGCGGTCAATGTAATAGGTCGCGACATAGGCGCCCGCGACCGTGGTGAGCGATGCGGCGACAAACGCCCACCAGATCGACGACATGCGTGACAGGCCCGCACGCCGCGCCAGGAAATAGGCGATCACGCCTTCAGGAAACTCGTGCAGCAACAGGCCGAGCGAGGCGATGAGGCCAGTGAAGAATTCAGCGTGGTAGGTCGCCTCGTAAATGAGCCCGTCAACAAAGGAATGAAAACCGAGGGCGATGATCGAGGCGTAGCCGAACGCGGCGCCGAGAAGTTGGCGCTGGTTGTCGGTGAACAGACGCAAGAGCATGCCGACGCCGACCATCGCGAAGAAGCCGGCGACGATCCAGTTAAGCGCGTCAGGTGAAAAGCTCAGCGCCTCCGGCGTCAGATGGAACAGGACTGCGACAACCAGGACGCCGATCGCGAACGCCGAGAAATACGGGCTGTTGCGCCGGCCCCAGTCGCCGAGCGCGGCCATCGACAATAGTCCTACGGAGCTGATCGCTGCGGCGACATAGGCCGCGAACATCCCCGGTTCGATGTCTGGAACGATCGACACGCCCACCCTCTTGCCGTCCCGGGCGAGCCTGATCCCCCAGTCCGCCGCGACCGCCTTGGGCCGAGGCATAGCGCCGACAACTTCGGGACGCTAGCGAGTATAACAATATAACGTCACTCGAAATTCCGGTTTTTCAGCACGCCAAGGTCCCAATGTGGCCGACAATCCACAAAATTTGGCGTCCGGCAGCCGACTTCGCTTGCCGGGCTCGGCGCGACGCGTCTAAGTAGGGTCACAGTCACGCTCTACGAGTTCGTGCGTCCCCCGCGCAAGCAGACGAGCCAATGTCCAATTGTCTTCATGACCACGGACATGACCAATCGCATTCGTCTTCCGGCGCGCGCGCCGGCTCGACGGAGCACGCGCATGCAAACGCCGAAGGACGCAGCCTCCTTCTAGCTCTCGCCGTCATTTCCGTTTTCATGGTCGTCGAGTTCATCGGCGGCTTGCTCTCCGGCTCGCTCGCGCTGATCGCCGACGCCTCCCACATGATGACGGACGCCGTGGCGCTCAGCCTCGCCGCAAGCGCGCAGTGGCTTTCGATGCGGCCGGCTGACGGCTCGCTGCATTTCGGGTACCGCCGGTTCCAGGTTCTTGCCGCTTTCGTCAACGGCATCGCGCTCGTCGTCCTGATGCTGTGGATCGTCGCCGAGGCCGTTCACCGGTTCTTCGAGCCGGTCAGCATCGCGTGGGAACCGATGCTGGTGATCGCGGTCTTCGGCCTCGTCGCCAATGTGGTCGCCTTCAAGCTGCTTCACGGATCGGCGGCGAGCAATATCAATGTCCGCGGCGCGATGCTGCACGTCATCGGCGATCTGTTCGGCTCTATCGCGGCCGTCATTGCGGCGGTCGTGATTGCAATGACGCAATGGACGCGCATCGACCCGATCCTGTCGGTCCTCGTGGCGGCGCTGATCGGCGTTTCCGCCTACAAGCTGCTGCGGGAGACCGCGCATATTTTGCTTGAGGGCGCACCCAAGGGCATCGACGCAGAAGAGGTCGCCCGAACCCTCAAGGGTGCAAGCGAGGATATCGTCGATGTTCACAGCGTCCAGCTCTGGCAGCTGACGCCGGAACACCCGCAGGCGACGATGCACGTCGAGCTGTGCGCCGATGCGCCGTCGCGGGAGACGCTGGAGCGACTTAAGTCGCTTCTAGCGGAAAAGTTCGGCATCAGGGATTCAACAATCCAGATCGAAGTCGGCGGCTGCTGCGACCATGCGCCGGGACATGTCCATGGCCATGTCCCTGAACACAACCATGACCGGGAGGACGCGACCTCGCGGCCTTCTCGCACCGGGCGATTGCGCGTCGTCTAAAGATTCCGATCGAGGAGCGGGGCGTCTTTTCCGTAGAGCGGCGGGGCCGATCCGCGCGCGCTCATGCGCCAGCCCTCCGGCGCGCGTCGTGCGGCCGTTGCCGCCTCGGCTGAGGATTGCGGAAGTCTCGCCGCGGCTGCGATGCAGGCGATGACGACGAAATAGCCGTCCCACATTTCAAGCGACGTCGATGCGCCGCCGACGCCGAAGACGACGAGCGCCATCTGCGCGTAATAGCCGAGTGTTGATTTCCAGGGCTGCGGCGTCGTCTCTGCGCCCTCGCGATAAAGCCTGTTGCCTCTGAAATAGGCGGTCCCGAGCAGCATCAGGTAGAAGAAGAGCCCTACGAAACCGGCGCCGCCCAGCATCTCGAAATAGATGCTGTGCGCGGCCTTGGCGCGCGGCGCGCGCACGGGATCGACCCTCTCTGCAAGCTTGCTCTGATAGGGGTTCCTGAGCCCGGCGCCGGTCAGCGGGCGCTGCAGCGCGAATTTGGTGTTGATGACCCAGGCGTCGACGCGGCCCATGAAGGAATCATCCTCGCCCGCCTCGGTGATCGTCGACATTCGCTCCGTCCATTTCGACGGCATGAACGCGATCGCAGGCAAGGCGAGCAGCAGGGCGGCGGCGGCGATCGCCACCTTGTTGCGCGACTTCCACCAGAAGAAGCCGCCGAAGACGACGAGCGAGATGAAGGCGCCGCGCGACTGCGTGCCGATGACGGCGAAGATCGCGAGCGCAAAGAGAACGCCGAGCGCCGTTTTCACCATCGGGTTGGCCGCGACGGCGCGCAGGTAGAGAATCATCGGCAGGGTCGTCGCGATCGCAATGCCCATGTGATTGTTGTCTTCGAGGATTGTGTTCGGCACGCCCTGCACGCGGAACTCGCCGAGCGTCAGGATCGTGAAGACAGCCCCCTTTGCTGCGAAATAGCCCATGGTCAGGACAAAGACCCAGATTAACGCATGAAGGCGAAGGCGGCTGGTCGCGGTCTGGATGCACAAGATTGCGAAGAGCAGCGTCTTGGTGAAGCGGTCGACGAATTCGGCGGAGTTCTGAGGGTCGAGCGAGGCCGCCTGAGACACGAAGAGCCAGGCCATTACGGCGATCAGCCATCCGGTGATCGCGTCGAGGCGGAACCGGAACGCCTCGCCGTTGATGACTATGGCAATGATCGTCACCGCGGCGATGATGAGATTGAGCTGCAGGCCGAATACGCCGAACGCCATCTGGTGCGGCGTCATCAGCGAGAACCACGCCCAGACGAGGACGCCGGCGAAGGGATAGCGCAGCGCGGTGAGAAGCCCCGCCGCGATCACCATCAAGAGCAGCGCATCGCGCATCGTTAACCCAACCGGACCGGCCTTGCGGCGTCCTTCAAGATCCGCGCCGCTCCAGGAGCGCGGAAGGGCTGGCGTCTCCGACAGGACTTGAACCTGTGGCCCCCAGATTAGGAATCTGGTGCTCTATCCGCCTGAGCTACGGAGACGCGGTTCCCGTTCGTGCGCCGATTGACGGCGTGGGCCCCTTCCTAAAGCGCCGCCAGCGGTTTGAAAACCCGCGGATAACGCCTTGAAACGGTCTCGCGCCTGCCCGCGAAAGTGTTTCATTTGGGCGTCGAAAAGCCATAGATAGGGTTAATACGCGACCATGGTCCCGTCCGGGCCGGTCGCGTCGAGGGAGAGCGGGGATGAATACAAGGCTGATGATTGTCGGCGCCGGCGCCTTGCTGGCGGCGTTCGGGCTCGGGATTTTCGCGGGCAAGATCATCGATGGCGGCCTACCAGGCGCAAGGCCCGCCGGCGGCGGTGAAGTCTACGACGCCGCGCGCGAGGACCATCCCTTTCAGGATGTTCGCCCAGAGAACGCATCGCGCGCGGCGGCCGAAAAGGCGAAGATCTTCACCTTCGACCGGCTGATCCTCGAAACCGCCGGCGACGAGCCGCGCGCCTGTCTTCAGTTCACGCGCGAGCTCGATGCTTCGGGCAAGACCAACTACGCCGACTATGTGCGCCTGACGCCCAATGTGAAACCGGCGGTGAGCGTTGCGGGGTCGAGCCTGTGTCTCACCGGCCTCGGCTTCGACAAGGAATACAAGGCGACGATCCGGCGCGGCGCGCCGTCGAAATCCGGCGAGAAACTGGAGCGGCCGGTCGAAGTGACGATCGCCTTTGGCGACAAGCCCGCCTATGTCGGCTTTGTCGGCGACGGCGTCGTGCTGCCGCGGCTTGAGGCGGACGGCCTCGGGCTCGAGACAGTCAATGTCTCGAAGATCAACGTCTCCATCTATCGCGTATCCGACCGCTCGCTGGCGCGCAAATCGATGGTGCGCGGCGAGTCTTCGCCGGAGGAAGACTATTTTTACGTCTGGGATGTCGAGAGCGGAGAGGATGTCGGCGTCAAGCTGTTCGACAAGGACATCGCCGTCAAGAAAGTCGACAACGAGGCCGTCACGACGGTGTTTCCGCTCGGCGCAGCGCTGCCGAACCTTGCTCCCGGCGCCTATTATGTGAAGCTCCGCGACGCCTCGCCCGGCGCCGATAAATTCCGCGTTGCGCAGGCCTATCGCTGGGTGATGTTCACCGACATCGCGATGACGAGCTATTCCTCGGGCCAGGGGATCGACGTCTTCGCGCGCTCGATCGCGAGCGGCAAGCCGCTTTCCGGCGTCCGGCTCGAACTCGTGGCGACGAACAACGACATCCTCGCGCGCGCGACGACAAGCGCCGACGGACGCGCGCGGTTTGAAAAGGCGGCGGTCGGCGGCGATTATCCGCTGACGCCGCGCCTCATCATGGCATATGGCGCCGGACAGGACTTCGCCGCGCTCGACCTCAAGCGCGCGCCGCTCGATCTTTCGGACCGCAATGTCGACGGGCGCGCCGCGCCTTCGGTCATCGACGCCTATCTTTATTTCGACCGCGGCATCTACCGCCCCGGCGAGACAGCGCACATCTCTGGGCTCGTGCGCGACAGCGCCGGGCGCGCGTCCGACCGCCCGGTGACGCTGACGATCTACCGCCCCAATTCGACCGAGGCGCTGAAGCGGCGCGTCGACAAGCTCGATGTCGGCGGATTTTCCTTTGATTACGACGTTCCGCGCGCCGCGCCGCGGGGCCTCTGGCGCATCGAAGCCGTGGCGGACGGGGCGGGGCTTGTGGGCTCCGAGACTTTCTCGGTTGAGGATTTCGTTCCCCAGCGCATCGAGGTGAATGTCGAGGTCGACGATAAACGGCCGATGCGCGCCGACGAGCCGCGCCCGGTTTCGGTGGCGGCGCGTTATCTCTACGGCGCGCCTGCCGCCGATCTCGGCGTCGAGGCGGAGGCGCGCGTGCGTCTCGATCCCAATCCCTTCCCAGCGCTCCCCGGCTATCGCTTCGGGCCCGCCGATGCGCGGTTCCAGGAGCGGTTCCTGACGCTTCCACGCACCATCACAGACAAGGACGGCAAGGCGGCGGTCACTCTGTCGGTCGATGACGCCGATCTCACTTATGGCGCGCCGCTTCGGGCAGATCTCGTCGTCGGCGTCGTCGAGCCCGGCGGGCGCGTGGTGCGCGAAAGCGCGCGCGTGCCGGTGCTCCCGATGGACCGCTATCTAGGGCTGAAGCTCGGCGGCGACGGCTACGGCTTTTCGCAAAACGAGCCGGCGGCGATCGACGCCATCCTCGTCGATCGCGACGGGAAGCAGGCGGCGGGGTCGCTCGAATGGCGCCTTGTCGAGGAGGATTACTGGTTCGACTGGTATCGCGAGAACGGCGAGTGGCGCTGGCGCCGCTCGTTCAAGGACGTGCTCGTCGCGGAGGGCCGCGCCGAAGCAAAAGCGGACGCCGCCGCCCGCATCACGCAGACGCTCGATCCCGGCTCCTATCGCCTCACCGCGACCGATCCGGTGACGAAGGCGTCTTCCGATATCCGCTTTTATGTCGGCTGGCGCTCTTATGAATCGGGCGCGGAATCGCCTGACCAGGCGACTCTGACCGTCACGTCGAAAGATGTGGCGCCGGGCGGGACGGCCAAGCTCTATCTCGATCCGCCCTATGAAGGCGAAGCCATCGTCGCCGTCGCGACCGACAAGGTTCATTCGGTCCAGCGCTTCAAGGTCGACGCGAAGGGCCGAGAGATTTCAATCCCGACCGACGCCGCGTGGGGATCGGGCTTTTATGTGCTGGCGACCATCGTCACGCCGCGCGATGCGGTGAAGCGGCCTATCCCGCGCCGTGCGATGGGCGTTGCTTATGTCGGCTTCGACATGTCGGCGCAGACGTTCAAGGTCTCCGTCGAGGCGCCGGATCTTGTCCGGCCGCGGCAGAAGATCGACGCGCCGGTGAAGATCGCGGGGGCGGCGCGTGGCGAAGAGGTTCGCCTGACGATCGCCGCCGTCGATGAGGGCATCCTCAGGCTGACGAAATTCGCTTCGCCCGATCCTGTCGCGCACTACTATGGTAAAAAGCGGCTAGGCGTCGACCTGCGCGACGATTACGGCCGCATCCTCGACGCCAATCTCGGCGCCGCCCAGCGCTTCGGCGGCGACCAGCTCGGCGGCGAAGGGCTCACCGTCGTGCCGGTGAAGTCGATCGCGCTTTTCGAAGGGCCGGTGAAAGTGGGCGAGGGCGGCGCCGTCACCGTGCCGCTCGACGTGCCGGACTTCAACGGCGAATTGCGGCTGATGGCCGTCGCTTGGAGTGCAGACAAGCTTGGTTCGGCGTCGCGGCCGATGACGGTGCGAGATCCCGTTCCCGCGCTCCTCTCGATGCCGCGCTTCCTCGCGCCCGGCGACAAGGCCGACACGACGCTCCTCATCGACAATGTCGACGGCGCGCCCGGCGATTATGTCCTCGCAGTCAGGGGCGCGGGACCCCTGACGACCGCGGTCGACGACAAAAAGACGCTCGCCGCGAAACAGCAGTCGACGGCCCGCTATCCGTTGTCCGCGGGCGCTGTCGGCGTCGGCGGCGTGACGCTCTCCGTCACCGGCCCCGGCGGGTTCAAGGTCTCGCGCGAGTATCCGATCGAAGTGAGGACGGCCTATTTCCCGGTCACCGAGGTCACGACGCGCCAACTCCTGCCAGGCGAGCAGGTGGCGCTCAATCGCAGCCTTATAGCCAATTATGTTCCGGGATCGATCCAAACGAGCGTCTCGTTCTCGCGCCTTAAGGGCGTCGATCCGGCGCCGCTCATCGAGTCGCTCTATCGCTACCCTTACGGATGCTCCGAGCAGCTCGTCAGTTCGGCGTTCCCGCTCCTTTACATCAACGATCTCGGCGGCGAGGCGGGGCTCGGACCTGATTTCGCCGTGCGCCCGCGCGTGCAGGACGCGGTCAACCAGCTCCTCAATCGCCAGGCGCCGGACGGCTCGTTCGGGCTCTGGCGCGAACAGGACGGCGGCGCGACCGCTTGGCTCGGCGCGTACATCACCGACTTCCTCTATCGCGCCAAGGCGGATGGCTACGGGGTGCCTGAGGAAGCGCTGGAGAAATCCTACGACGCGCTCGCGCAGATCGCGCGCGTCGATCGCTGGGTCTACACTGGTTATCAGATGCAGGCCTATGAAGGTCCGTGGTCGAACGACACCACTGACCAGCTCCGCCGCCGCTCGGCTGCCTATATCTATTATGTGCTCGCGCGCGCCGGGAAGGCGGACCTCTCCGACATCCGCTATTTCCACGATGCGCTGATGAATGACACGGCGAGCCCACTCGCCAAGGCGCACATCGCGGCGGCGCTCTCCCTGATGGGCGACCGCGCACGCTCGGTCAGCGCTTTTGAAAATGCAATCGCCGCGCTCGGCTATCAGAACACCGGCGACTACTACCAGACGTCGTTGCGCGATGCGGCGGGCGTGCTGGCTCTGCTCGCCGAGGTGCAGAACGCCCCCGGCGTCAATCGCGCGTCGGACCGCTTCGTGGAGTTCATGAAGGACCCGAACGCGATGCACACGCAGGAAAAAGCCTTCGTGCTGCTAGCGGCGCAGGCGCTGCTCAGGGCCGGAGGTCCGGTGGCGCTGAAACGGGACGGGGCCGCCCTGCCTGCGTCCTCGCCCGCGCCGCGTTTCGCGCTGACGGCGGAGGAGGTGACGAAAGGTACGAACTTCGAGAATGCAGGGGCGGGGCCGGTCTTCGCCTCGATCTCCGTCTACGGTTCGCCGGCGTCGGCGCCGGCGGCGGCGGCGCAAGGCTTCGACCTTACGAAGAAGCTCTTCACCCGCGACGGACAGCCGGCCGACCCGGCGACGGTCAAGCAGAACGACCGGCTCGTCATCGTGCTGACGGCGAGCGCAAAATCCGACCGCGTCCATCCGGCGATCATCGCCGACCTTCTGCCGGCGGGCTTTGAGATTGAATCGATCCTTTCGCCCGAAGACGGCGCCAACGAAGACGGCGCCGGCGGACCCTATCGCTGGATCGGGCCGATCGCCTGGACCAAGGTCGCCGAGGCGCGCGACGATCGCTATGTCGCCGCCATCGACCTTTATTCGAAGGATGCGGTGCGGCTCGCCTATCTCGTGCGCGCGGTGACGCCGGGCGAGTTCGTATTCCCCGGCGCCGTCATCGAGGACATGTACCGGCCGGGCGTCTTCGCTCGCACCGGCGGGGCGCGGCTCAAGATCGCCGCCGCGCCGTGATGGAGCGGGCGCGGCGTTTGCGGCGGTCGGCGGTCGCCGCGATCCGGCGGCGTCCGCGCCTGGCCGCCTCGCTTGCCGCCCTTGCCGCGATCGTCCTCGCCGATATCGCGCTGCCGCCGCCGATCGATCGCGCCGACGCCGTCAGCGCGATCGTCACCGACCGGAACGGCTACTGGCTCCATGCCTTTGCCACGAAGGAAGGACGCTGGCGGTTTTCCGCCGAGCTTGGCGACATCGACCGCGCATTCGTCGATGACCTCATCGCGATCGAGGACAAGCGTTTCCGCTCGCATTGGGGCGTCGATCCGCTCGCTGTCCTGCGCGCGGCGGCCTCGGCGATCAGGACCGGCGAGATTTCATCGGGCGCCTCGACGATCACCATGCAGACCGCGCGGCTCCTTGAGCCGCGCCCGCGCAATTTCGGATCGAAGCTGATCGAGATGGCGCGGGCGCTGCAGCTCGAACGGCGCCTGACGAAAGACGAGATTCTGGAACTCTACCTGACGCTTGCGCCCTATGGCGGCAATCTCGAGGGCGTGCGCGCGGCGAGCCTTCTCTATTACGGCAAGGAACCCGGCCGCCTCGCTCCGGCCGAGCGCGCGATGCTGATCGCGCTGCCGCAGGCGCCGGAAACGCGCCGTCCCGACCGCCAACCGGCGGCGGCGAAGGCGGCGCGCGCGGACGTGCTCGCGCGGCTCGTGGCGGCCGGGCGCCTCGACACCGCAGCCGCAGCAGAGGCGAACGAGGCGCCAGCGATCGGCGCGCGCAAGGAATTTCCGCGCATCGCCTATCATGCCGCGCGCGCCCTCAGCGTGAGGGCGGCCGCCGGAACCTCGGTCGTTCCCTCCACTATCGACATCGCAAAGCAGTTGACCGCCGAGCGCCTCGTCGCCGATCACGCTGCGCGCTTCACCGACGGCGCGACGGCGGCGGCGATCGTCATCGACAACCGGACGATGGAGGTCGTTGCAAGCGTCGGCTCATCTTCGCTCGCTGCAAAGGGCGGCTGGATCGACCTTACCGCAGCCGTCCGATCGCCGGGCTCGCTGTTGAAGCCTTTCATTTACGGACTCGCCTTCGAAGACGGCGTTCTTGGACCCGACACCGTGATCGACGACATGCCGCGCGGCTTTGGCGGCTATCGGCCCGAAAATTTCGATCGCACCTTCCGCGGCGAGGTGCGCGTGCGCGACGCGCTCCAGCATTCGCTGAACGTCCCGGCGGTCGCTGCGCTCGAAAAGGTCGGCGCCGAGCGCTTCAACGCCGCGCTTGTGGCCGCCGGTGCGAAGATCTTCCGGCGCAAGAGCGTGCGGAATGAGGCGAGCCTTGCGCTCGCGCTCGGCGGCGCCGGCGTCACCATGCGCGACGTCGCTTCCCTTTACGCCGCGCTCGCCAATGACGGCGCAGTCAGGCCGATCCGCTTCGAGCCGGGGACAGCGGACAACAGCGAGGCGCAGATATTTTCGGCGGAGACCGCGGGCCGCATCAACGCGATCCTTCGCGGGGCGCCCTCGCTGGCGGGCCGCGCGCCGGCCGCCCTCTCAGCCTCGGCGCCGGTCATCGCGTACAAGACCGGCACCTCCTACGGCTATCGTGACGCCTGGGCGGCGGGCCACGCGGCAGGTCTCACGATCGTCGTCTGGACGGGCCGCGCAGACGGCGCGCCAAGGCCGGGCGAGACGGGCCGCAAATCGGCCGCGCCGCTCCTCTTTGCGCTGATGGACGCCCTGACGAACGGCGCTGCGACACGAATAGAGGCGGACGCCGAGCCGGCCGAGACCTTCACGCATCTGCGCCTTGATCGGCGTACGGAGGAAACGCCGCCGACGATCCTGTTTCCGGTTCCGGGCTCGGAAGTCTATCCGGGCGCATTCGGGGGCGACGGGCTCGTCCTGTCGGCGGCCGGCGGCGCGGGGCGCTATGCCTGGTATGTCGACGGCGAGCCGGTGAGCGACGCGGCTGCGGACGGGCGCCCCGTATGGCGCCCCGCAGCTCCTGGATTTTATGACATTTCTGTCGTCGACGCGGAGGGGCGAAGCGCGCGCGCCAAGGTGCGCGTTGCCGCTCTGGAATGAAGAAGGGGCTGTCGCGCCGCTCCGTCCTGATGGGCGCCGCCGGCGTCGTCGCCGCGAAGCAGCCTCCGTTTTTCGATGGTCAGACAATCCTTCTCGACGGCTGCGAGTTCGTGCTGACGGATATCATTGCGCCGGGCGCGGCGCCGCTTCCCGGCAAGGCGGAGCCCGGCGCCGATCTGGCTCGCGCCGCGCTTGAAAGCGTTCTTTCGGGGAAGCGCATGCCCGCCTTCGTCGCGTCGCCGCGCGATCGCTGGGGGCGCCAATCCGGCCCCTTGCGGCTCCTCGACGCCGCCGGGCGCGAGACGATCCTGCAGGCGGCGCTCCTTGAAGCGGGCGCTGCGCGTGTCTTTCCGCAGTCGGACGATCTGGAGCGCCTCGACGTCTATTTCTCGGCGGAAGAGGCGGCAAGATCCGCTCGGCGCGGGCTCTGGTCCATCGCCAATTACGCCGTCCATGATGCGCGAGATGCGCAGCGGCGTCGGGGGTTTCAGATCTACAGGGGCGTCATTCGATCGACGGGCGAGAACAAGGGCCGCGTCTATTTCAATTTCGGCGAGGACTTCCGCACCGACGTTACCGCCAGCGCGGCGTCGGGCGCCTTTCGCCGCTGGGCGCGGCAAGAGCCGCTCGCCGCTTACGCAGGGCGTGAGGTCGAACTGCGCGGGCTCGCCGAATGGATCAACGGCCCCTCGATTGCGCTGCGTCATGAAAGGCAGCTTCGCCTGGTCTGAAGGCGGCGATCACTTCAATTCGATCCAGACCGGGACATGATCCGAGGGCTTTTCCTTGCCCCGCTCGGCGCGGTCGACGCCGGCGTCCGTGAGGCGGTCGGCGGCCTGCGGCGAAAGAAGCAGGTGGTCGATGCGGATCCCGTGGTCCTTCTCCCAGGCGCCCGCCTGATAGTCCCAGAAAGTGTAGAGCGTCTTTGCGGGATGGATTTGCCTGATGGCGTCGGTGAAACCGAGGTGCAGGATTTGCCGGAACGCCGCGCGGCTTTGGGGCAGGAAAAGCGCGTCCGCCGCCCACGCCTTCGGGTCATGCACGTCTTCGGCCTGCGGAATGACGTTGAAATCTCCGGCGATGACCAGCGCTTCCTCATAGGAGAGCAACTCCTCGGCGTGCGCCTTGAGCCGCTTGAGCCAGCCCAGCTTGTAGTCGTATTTCGGCCCCGGCGCCGGGTTGCCGTTCGGCGCGTAGATGCCGGCGATGCGGACTGGGGCGACGCCTTTCGGCGTCACGAACGCTTCGACATAGCGCGACTGGTCGTCGGGGTCCTTTCCCGGCAGGCCTTTTCGCGGCTCGTCGAAGGGATGCTTTGAGAGAAGCGCGACCCCGTTATAGGTCTTCTGTCCGTGAACGTGAATGTTGTAGCCGCGCTCCTCGAATTCCGCGTAAGGAAATTTCTCATCGACGCATTTGATCTCTTGCAGGACGCAGACGTCGGGCCTCGCGCGGTCGAACCAGTCGAGGATGCGCGGCAGGCGCGCATTGATCGAATTGACGTTGAAGCTCGCGATCTTCATGCGCGCTCGATCTCGGTTTTCAGTCTTTCCAGGGTCGCATCCATGAAGGCGTTCCACTGGCTGTCGACAAGGAACGACAGTATCGCCGCCGATAGTCCCCCATGCGGCGTAAATTCATAGGTCCAGGTGAGCGTCGCGCCGTCGCCGCGCGGGGCGACTGCGAAGCGCGCATTGGCTTCCTTCACCAGAAATCGGAAAACACCTGAATATTCCGAGCCGCGGTAGCGGTAGCCGTCGGGCTCGATCGCGACGAGGGTTTCGACAAGCGTCGATCCGTCGGTCAGCGTCAGCATGCGCTTTTCGCCAGGCGCCGACCATGTCCCGGTCTGGCCTGCAACGCCCCTAACGCCTGGCAGGAGGCCCTTCGCCTGCACGATCTTTGTGGGGTCGAGCGCAAGGGCGGCGGCGCGCACCCGCGCCGGATCGGCGTTTATCGCGATCGAGGCGGCGGCGGCGACAGGCTTTTGCATCGGTCCTCGGGCGGCAGGCGGCCTCAGGGCCATACCAGCCTTCGTCGGCGCGCGCGAGGCGCCGCTCAGTCCCGATGAAAAGTCACGAACTCCTCGAGCGGCGCACGCTCCGACCTGAGGCGGTTGACCGGCGCCGACGGGTCAGGCCGGCCGAGCGCCATGCCGCAATAGAGTTGCTCCGTATCGGGAACGCCGAGGAACGCCGAGACTGTTTTCGCGCGTGTCGTCCATGCTTCCTGCATGCAGGTCGCAAGCCCGCGCTCCTCCGCGACAAGCGCGATCGACTGCATGAACATGCCAAGATGGGCCCACTGGCCTTTGTCGAAGCGGCGGTCGAGCGTGAAGAAGAGGCCCACAGGCGCGCCGAAGAACTCGAAATTCTTCTGCAGCCACATAAGCCGCGCCATCTTGTCCTCACGCGGGATGCCGACGAGCGCATACATCTGCTCGCCGACGGCGAAGCGCCGCGTCCGGTGCGGCTCCCAGAGACTCTCCGGATAGACTTTGAGCTCCGCCTCGTCCGCGAAGGGATTCTCGGTGAGGGCCTTTTTCACCGTGTCGACGAGCCGGTCGCGCGCGGGGCCCGTCACCACATGGACTTTCCACGGCTGGAGATTGCCGCCCGACGGCGCGAATTTCGCGATCTCGAGAATGGCGCGTATCTCGTCCTCGGCCACAGGATCGGGCAGGAAGGCGCGCGTCGAAACGCGCGATTTGATAAGGTCGGAGGCTGATTTCGTCATGCGACGATCTTTCGTCAGGGCCGCCCCCCGGTCAATAATCGCGCGCAGATGAGCCCAGAACTCCGAAACCGCGCCGGCTTCGCCTTGACGCTCGCTCTGTTTGCGGCGCTGGCCTTTTTCGCGATCAGGAGCAGTCGGTCGGTCTATGAGACCGGGCCCGGCCTTGTCGTCTATGAAGAAGGCGACGCCGCCGTTTTTCGATGGGAGCACGCCATCGAAGCGCCGATGGCCCATCGTTTCCGGGAGGCCTTCGAGGCGGTGAAGGGCAATTCAGGCCGCATCGTCATCGAACTCGCCGCGCCCGGCGGCGCGCTCATCGAGGGGCGCGCCGTCATCGCCGAAATCGAGCGCATGAAGAGGTCGCACGCGGTCGATACCCGCGTTCCTGAAGGCGGGCTTTGCGCCTCGATGTGCGTGCCGATCTTCCTCGCGGGCGAGGCGCGCTTCGCCGGGCCGTCGAGCCGGTTCATGTTCCACGAGCCGACAAGCGTCGACGTCTTCACAGAGGAGGAGGCGAGAAAGCCCGCCTTCGAACGCCGCATGGACGCCGAACGGTTCTTCGAACGCTATTTCGAACGCTCAGGCATGGACCCCCGATGGCGGGAAAAACTGCGGGAAGCCTGGAAGGGCCGCGACGTCTGGAAAACAGGCGCCGAACTCGTCGCCGAAGGCTCGGGCGTGGTGACGGGGCTCTCGCCCTAAACCGAAAAACTCGTCCCGCAGCCGCACGACGCCGTCGCGTTCGGGTTCCTGATCTTGAAGGCCGCCCCGATCAGTTCCTCGGCGTAGTCGATCTCGGACCCCGACATGTATTGCAGCGACACCTCATCGACGAGCACGGTGACGCCGTTCTTCTCGATGGCGAGGTCGTCGGCGTTGCGCGCCCCGGTGATCGCGAACTCGTACTGGAAGCCGGAGCAGCCCCCGCCATTGACGGCGACGCGCAGCATCGAACCCGCCGGCTCCTTTTCGAGGATCTTGGCGATCCGCCGCGCGGCGCGGTCGGAGAGGGAGACGGGGAGGGCGTCGATTACGTCAGGCATTCCAGCAACATAGGCATCGCCGCTCGCTCGGGAAAGGGTGTTAACCCAATCGGCGGCTTGTCTTCGTGTCAAAGCTGCGCGACCATCATAGGCGATCCTCGGGGGGTCAGGGGCGGGGCCGGCTCCAGTCAAACGGCCTTTCGGGACGGGGTTTTTCATGAAGCTGATGATGGGCGCGGCGGCCGCCGCTATGGGTCTTGCCGCGTTGGCCGGGGGCGCGACCGCGATGGCGCAGGGTATTTCGAACCCTTCCGGCACGGTCCGCAATTTCGACATCGCCAATCTCGGGCCCGTTCTGACCGACATGGGCGTCCAGTGGGAGCAGCGCTCCGGCCCGAACGGCCAGGCCTTTATCGTCGCCAACGTCAACGGCTATTTCCTCAACATCGTGCCGTCCGCCTGCCAGGGCGCGAACAACACGCAATGCCTTGGGGCGCAGACCTTCGCGCTCAACGAGGCGCCATCGGTCAGCCAGCAGGGCATCAACGCCTTCAACCTGCGCTACGCCTTCCTGTCGGCGGGGCCGCTCCAGAACGGCTACTATCTCAGCCGCTATGACATCGCCGATTACGGCATCGCGCGCGGCAATGTCTATTCGAGCATCGCGAGCTTCCTGTCGATCGCGGAGCGGGCGGGGTCGGAGCTCTCCGGCGGCGGCCAGACCATTTCGACGATCGGCTTTGCCGAAGACATGTCGGCCGGGCATCTGAACGAGGCGGCGGGCAAGGCGATCGGCCTTGATGTCAGCGTCAACGCCGGCGACCAGCACCTCAAGGAAATCCGCGCGACGCCGGAATTCGTGAAGGCGCTCGTCGCGACGGGCAACGCTGCGTTCAACAAGATCGAGAACGTCAAAAAGCAATAGGCGACAATCACGGGCGGCGTCTGTTATGCCGGCGGGCATGACGACGCCGCTCGCTTTTCCGGCCCCGCTCGCCCCTTATGCCAATTTCGCCGAGCGCACGCGCGGGCGCCTTCATTCCGAGTCTGAAAGCGCGACGAGGACGCCCTTCCAGCGTGACCGCGACCGCGTCATCCATTCGGTCGGATTCCGGCGCCTCAAGCACAAGACGCAGGTTTTCATCTATCACGAGGGCGACCATTACCGGACGCGCCTCACCCATAGCCTTGAAGTGGCGCAGATCTCGCGCTCCATCGCGCGGACGCTGCGGCTCGACGAGGACCTCGCAGAGTGCGTCGCGCTCGCCCACGACCTCGGCCATCCGCCTTTCGGCCATACGGGCGAAGACGTCCTCAAGGACTGCATGGCGCCCTATGACGGCTTCGACCACAACGCCCAGACGCTCCGTCTGCTGACGAAGCTCGAACGCCGGCACGCCGCGTTCGAGGGGCTCAATCTGACGTGGGAGACGCTCGAGGGCGCCGTGAAGCACAACGGCCCCCTGATGGGGCCCAACGCGAGGAAAAGGGAGCCGCTTCCCGCTGCAATCGCCCAGTACGCCCGCGCGCACGACCTCTGGCTGTCGAGCCACGCCGGGCTCGAGGCGCAGGTCGCCGCGATCGCCGACGACATCGCCTACAACAATCACGACGTCGATGACGGCCTCAGGGCCGGGCTTTTCTCGTTCGAGGCGGCGAAGGACCTGCCGCTTGTCGGGCCGGCGATCGGCCGCGTCGAGCGCGACTATCCGGACGCGCCGCGCGACATCGTCATCGCCGAAGCGGTATCAGCGCTCATCGGCGCGATGGTCGAGGACGTGACGCGCGAGACGACGGCGCGCCTTGTCGCGCTCGCCCCGAAGGACGCCGACGCCGTGCGCCACGCCGGACGCCAGATTGTCGATTTTTCGGAGGCGATGCAGGGCGAAGTGACTGCCCTTCGCGGGTTTCTCTATGAAAACGTTTATCGCCACTACAAGGTCAATCGCGCGCGCAGCCACGCCAAACGGATCGTCGCGGCGTTGTTCGACGTCTTCATGGCCGAGCCCGAAACCCTGCCGCCGCAATGGCGGCGCGAGGAGACCGAAGCGGAAGCGGCGCGCGCCGTGTGCGACTACATCGCCGGCATGACAGACCGCTACGCCATCCGCGAATATGAGCGCCTGTTCGGCGCCGCGCCGATGCTGGGGTGATCCTCAGAGCGACACGCCGAAGCGGGCGAGAATGGCCGTCATCACGAGATAAAGGATGGCTGTGAGGCAGCCGCCCGCCGCGAGTGAAAGCCAGAACGGAACCCCAGCCCGCAACATCGCCGGCAACAGCAGAAACATCGGCAGGCTCGGTAGCACATACCAGAACGTCGCTTCGGCATGGGCGGCGATGCGCGCCTCGTCGCCGGTGTCGCTCCAGAGCCAGACCATGCCGAGCAGCGAAACGAGGGGCAGCGACGCGATGAGCGCGCCGAGGGCGGGGCTGCGCTTTGCCGCTTCCGAGACCGCGACGATGATGATGGCTGAAATGACCGCTTTGACGACTAGATAGCCCATTATCACCTCTGATTTATGGCCGCTGACCGCGCCTTTGGGATGTAAATGAATTCCGCCTAATTTTCCCCAGAATCGGGGCTTAGTCGGCGGAGCGAGGTTCAAGGCGAGGTGCGGCGGATGGTATGCTTGCGCCTCGAGGTTGATTCGCGCGACACCCGCGCGTCCGTCGCCGTCCCCGCTTCAGCGCGTTATGCGGGGGCCGCGCCCGATCATGGAGACGCCAGATGACCGCCGCCGCCAAAGCCGCCGCCTTCGACGACGAGATCGACGAACTTGAGGATTTCGACGAGGAGGATGGGGAGGACGAGCGCGGCCTTTCCGGCCTCGTCGTGCTCCTGATGGGCGTCGTCATGCTCGGCGCGCTCGCCTCGGTCGTTTGGATCGCCTACCAGTATGGCATCAAGGACGGCGAGCAGCGGGTGGCTGGAACGCCCTATGTCACGGCCGATCCCGAACCGCTGAAGATCGAGAATCAGGTCGGCGGCGCCGCCGGCGCCGCCCGCGAGGTTTATGACGCGGTCGGCGGGGCGACGAACGAGCCGGTTGAGGTGATCGCGTCCGGCCCGGAGGAGCCCGTCGTCAGGAATCCCGCCGATCCGATCGGCGCCATCGTCGCCGGGGAAACGACCGGGCTTGCGGACGACGCGGTCGGCGACCGGATTGCAGCGCTCGCGCGCGAGGATGAAGCGCTCGCCAAGGCGCCCCCAGTTATCGCCGAACAGCCGAAAGCCGAGCCGAAAGTCGAACAGAAACCCGTAACGGCGCCGACGCCCGCCAATGTCGCGAGCCCCGCGCCCGCGGCTGCCTCCGTCGCCTCCGGCAATGCGCTTTCAGGCAGCCATCTCGTTCAGGTCGGCGCCTTCCGCAGTCAGGGCGAGGCCGACGGCCAGTGGACGAAGATGCAGGGAAAGCTCGGCGCGTTCCTCGACGGAAAGGCGAAGGACGTCGAGGTCGCCGATCTCGGGGACAAGGGCGTCTATTACCGCTTGCGGATCGGGCCCTTCGCGTCGGCGGATGACGCCAAGACGTATTGCGCCGGCCTCAAAGAGCGCGGGACCGACTGCCTCATCAAGGCGAAGTAGGCCTTCATGCGCGCCCTCATTCTTGATTGCGAGGGCGCGCGCCCGACCGCCGACGAGCGCGCGTTTTTCCGTGACGCGGACCCTTGGGGCTTCATCCTCTTCGCCCGTCATTGCCAGTCGGCCGAGGACGTGCGGGCGGTATGCGCGGATTTGCGGGACAGCGTCGGGCGCGCTGCGCCGATCTTCATCGACCAGGAAGGCGGGCGTGTCGCGCGTATGAAGGCGCCGGTTTTTCCCGCGCATCCGCCGATGGCGGTTTTCGGCGCGCTCTGGCGCGATGATCCCGAGCAGGCGAAAACGGCGGCGCGGCTCAATGCCCGCCTCATCGGCAGGCTCGTTTCTGATCTTGGCGTCGATGTCGACTGTGTGCCGATGCTGGACGTCGCGCAAGCCGACGCCGACAAGGCGGTGATCGGCGACCGCGCCCTGTCGGAAGCCGCCGATATCGTCGCAGCGCTCGGGCGCGCGGTGATGGACGGCCTGATGGACGGCGGCGCGCTCCCCGTCATCAAGCACATGCCGGGGCACGGGCGCGCGACGGTCGACAGCCATCACCACCTGCCGCGGGTCGGCGCTTCGAAGGAGGCGCTGCGCACCGTCGATTTCGCGCCTTTCCGGGCGCTGCGTGACGCTCCGATCGGCATGACCGCGCATGTCGTCTATGAGGCTTTCGATCCCGATCGCTGCGGGACGATGTCGCCCGTCATCGTCCGCGACGTCATCCGAGGCGAGATTGGCTTTGATGGGCTTCTCGTCTCCGACGATCTCAAGATGAAGGCTCTTGGCGGTCCGGTCGGCGAGCGCGTCGCCGACTGCCTCAAGGCGGGCGTCGACGTCGCCTGCTGCTGCAATTTCTCGTTCGAGGAGAAGGTCGAGGCTGCGAAAGCCGCGCCCGAGCTTCTGGGCCGGGCGCTCGCCCGCGCCGGGGCGGCGCTCGCCCGCCGCCCGACGGGCGTCTTGCGCGCCGACACGGCCCCCGACTATGAGCGGCTCGCGGCCATGATCGCGCCGGCCCTGACAGCGTGACAGGCGCGGCGCGGCGAGAATCGCCCCTTGGTGGACCGATGAGCGAAAACGCGACGATGACGGAGCCGGAGAACGAAGGCGAAGCCTTCGACGCGCCCGTGCGCGCGCCGGCGGCGGATATCGACGCGCTCATCCTCAATCTCGACGGCTATGCCGGGCCGCTCGACGTGCTCCTTGAACTTGCCCGCACGCAGCGCGTCGACATCCGCAAGATCTCGATGATCCGGCTCGTCGACCAATATCTCGACTTCGTCGCCGCCGCGCGCGCGAAAAGCCTCGAACTCGCCGCCGACTATCTCGTGATGGCGAGCTGGCTGACCTATCTGAAGTCGAAACTCCTTATCCCGCAGCCGACGGATGCTTCCGGCGAGCCGACCGCCGATGAAATGGCCGCGCGCCTCGCCTTCCAGCTTCAGCGCCTCGAGGCGATGCGCAAGGCGGCGGAGAGCCTCTTGAACCTGCCGCAATTCGGCGTCGATTTCTTCGCGCGCGGCGCGCCCGAGGGCGTGCGCGTCCTGAAGTCGCCGCTCTGGCAGGCGGACCTCTTCGAACTTCTCCAAGCCTATACCCGCCAGCGCGTCGCGGCCGTCGACCGCACCTACAAGCCGGAGCCGCCGCGCGTCTACACGATCGAGGAGGCGCGCGCGCGCATCGCAAGACTGCTCGGCGCCATACCCGACTGGACGCCGCTCACGAGCCTTGCGCCCGCGCGCGAGATCGACGCGCCGGTTTCATCGGTCGTCGCCAGCGCCTTCAACGCCGCGCTCGAATTTGCGCGCAACGGCGAGATGGAAATCCGCCAGCTCGCCCATTTCGATCCGATCTATGTTCGCCGCCGCCCCGGCGCCGGCGCAGACAAGGGAGCGCCCGATGACGCCGCTCGATGACACCCCCGCTGCTGACGGTTTTGGCGCCGGGGGGCGCGCCTTCGAAACGCTTTCCGCGCGTGAGGCGCAAGAAGCGCTCGCTGAGGAAATGACCGAGATGACCGATCCGCAAAGCGCAGCCGAGGGGGGCGAGGAGCCCGGCGCCGCGCCGACCGCGAAAGAAACCGCCGAGCATCTCCGGATGGCGGAAGCGCTTCTTTTTGCCGCCGCCGAACCTCTCGACGAGGCGGCGATCGCGGCTCGCCTGCCCGCCAACGCGGACGTACCCGCGCTGATCGAGGCGCTTGGCCAGCAATACGAGAACCGCGGCGTCATTCTCTCGAAGGCCGCAGGCCGCTATCGCTTCATCACCGCACCGGACATCGCGCATATCCTGGAGAAGGAGAAGATCGAGCCGCGCAAGCTCACTCGCGCCGCGCTCGAAACGCTCGCGATCATCGCTTACCACCAGCCCTGCACGCGCGCCGACATCGAAGACGTGCGCGGCGTCGCGGTGTCGCCGGGCTCGCTCGACCAACTGATGGAAATCGGCTGGGTCAGGCTGCGCGGGCGCCGCAAATCGGCGCCGGGCCGGCCGATCCTGTACGGCACGACGGACGCCTTCCTGCAGCATTTCAACCTTGAAAGCGTAGGCGACTTGCCGGGCATGGCGGACCTCAAGGCTGCGGGCCTCCTCGATGCGCGCCTGCCGCCAGGCTTCTCCGTGCCGAGCCCGGCGGACGATCTTGCCGACGAGGATATCGTGGCGGTCGAGGACGAGGTGGAATTCGTAACCGATTTCCAGCCAGAAGAACGGTGAGACGGTTTTCGGGAACCGTTTGCGCCGGCGCTGGCGCGGCCCTAAATAGATGATGAACGAAGGGAGGCCATGATGGCCATCGGACCCTGGCAGATCCTGATCATTGTCGTGCTTGCCCTGCTGCTCTTCGGGGGCGGCGGCAAGATTTCTCAATTGATGGGCGACTTCGCAAAGGGAATCAAAGCGTTCAAGAAGGGTCTTCAGGATGAGGATCCAAAGCTTGAAGATCGCGCCAAAGGCGCTGTCGACGTGACCCCGAAGGCGAAGGACGGGACGAACTAGAAGGCGGCGGTGCGCCGCCGGTCCATCCCATGAACCTGACGCCGCAGGTCGGCTTTTTCGAGCTTGTTCTCATCGCAGTGATCGCGCTCGTCGTGGTCGGCCCGAAAGAGCTTCCGCGTCTGATGCGGATGGCGGGCAAGTTCGCGGCTCAAGCGCGGCGCATGGCCGGCGAGTTTCAGTCCGCCTTCAACCAGATGGCGCGCGAAAGCGAACTAGAAGAGATGCGGCGCGAGATCGAAGCCCTGAAACGCTCCAACCCGGTGGCTGACGTCAAGCGCGACGTCGAAGCGGCGATGAAGCCGGTGGAAACCGCCATACGCGAGGCGGCGAACGAGGCGGAAAAGAGCGCGCCGTGACGCTCCCCGCGAAAAATCCGAACCCGATCCCGGAGGAAGAAGATGAGGTCGCGGCCTCCGCCGCGCCGCTCCTCGATCATCTGACCGAGCTGCGCTCGCGTCTCATCGTCTGCCTCGCCGCTATCGCGATCGCCTTCGCCATCTGCTTCCTGTTTTCACGGCAGATATTCAACATCCTGATCGTGCCATTCTCCGAAGCGGTGAAAACTGTGAACGCCGGCAAGGAACCGACGCTCTATTTCGCGCCGCTCGAATTCTTTTTCACCCAAGTGCGCCTGTCGGTGTTCGCCGCGATCGTCGCTGCGTTTCCGGTCCTGGCCTGGCAAGCCTACGCCTTCATCGCGCCGGGGCTCTACAAGCGCGAGAAGAAGGCGGCGGCGCCCTTCCTCATCGCCATGCCGGTCCTGTTCTCGCTCGGCGCCATGCTCGTCTATTTCGTCATGATGCCATTCATCATGCGCTTCGCGGTGGGGTTCGAAGCGCAAGGCGAGGGGCCGGACGGGGCGGCGCGGTTCGAGCTTCTGACGCGCGTCGGCGATTATCTCTCTCTGACGACGACGTTGATCCTCACCTTCGGCTTTTCCTTCCAGTTGCCGGTTTTCCTGACGTTGCTCGCCCGCGCGGGCTATGTCACGGCTGAGATGCTCGTGAAGTTCCGGCGCTTTGCGATCGTCGGCATTTTCGTCGTCGCGGCGGTGCTGACGCCGCCCGATCCCTTCAGCCAGATTGTGCTGGGATTGTGCATCATGGCGCTCTACGAATTGTCGGTCGTTTCGGTGCGCCTCGCGGAGAAGAAGGCGAAGGCGAAGGCAGTCGCGGACGAGGCCGCCATCGGCGCCTGAAGGCGTTCGATGGCGGTTGCTGATCGGTAAAGCCTCCGAAGTCTCGCCGTGCGCCCGTTCCCTCGGTGAGGGGCGAGTTGAAGGAAGGCGCGGACATCCCTTCTCCCGTTTATGGGCGAGGGCGCGACAGTCCGCACACGAACTGTCAGCGATAACACCGTTAAACCCGGTCTCGATCACATTTTGTCACAGGACAGGGTCAATGCGTCCGCCGAGCGCGGAACGGGCGCCGTCTTGCGGCAAGGGCTTTGGCAGCAACTCATTGATTCATTTGGCGCCGGATAACCGATATGGTTAACAAGGATGGTTAACCACTCGGTTCGTCGCTGAGTTATCCCCCTCCCTTTCGGCGGCCTTATAATGGCGCCGCCAGAAAGGAGACTGAAACCGCCGCATGCGCCTAATGGTCAGCGCCATTCGACGCCCTGCGCCCGACGCAGCCGGACGGGATTTGCCGGTCGCTCTCCCGGGCGCGGGGTTGACGTCGCTGCGCCTGTCGGACTTCTCTGGATTTTCCGGACAATCCGGAACGGCCTCATGGGGCGCCGCATCGAAAGGGCCGGCGCCGACGCGCAATCAATCCGAACCATCCGAACCTTCCGGAATTTCCGGAAAGCGCCCTTTTGCCGCCGGCAGGAAGAAGCCGGCGCTGGGGCTCAAACCCTTCGAACTTTCCGAACATTCCGGATTTTCCGGATGGCGTCCGGTTCGGTCCCGTTCCCTTTCCGGGGCAGCCGCGCAGGCGGCGGGCTCCGGGCGATCGAAGGCGGGCCTCGCCCTTCCAGCCGCGCGCAATCTTCTGCTACAGGGGCGCCCAGCCGCCAACCGGGAGATCGCCATGCGCGTCGGGGTGCCGAAGGAAATCAAGAACAACGAGTTTCGCGTCGGCATGACGCCGGGCGCCGTCCGTGAATATGTCGTCCATGGCCACAAGGTGATGGTCGAGACGAACGCCGGCGTCGGCATCAAGGCGTCGGACGCGGACTACAAGGCGGCGGGGGCGACGATCGCTCCGGACGCCAAGACGGTCTTCGCCGAGAACGACATGATCGTGAAGGTGAAGGAGCCCCAACCCTCGGAATACGTCCAGCTTCGCGCCGGCCAGATCCTCTACACTTACCTTCACCTTGCGCCCGATCCCGAGCAGACGAAGGGGCTCCTCAAATCCGGCGTCACCGGCGTCGCCTATGAGACGGTCACAGACGATCATGGCGGGCTGCCGCTGCTCGCGCCGATGAGTGAAGTCGCGGGTCGCCTCGCCATCCAGGCGGCGGCTTACGCCTTGACCGCGCCGCAGGGCGGGCGCGGGCTTCTCATGGGCGGCGTGCCGGGCGTGCTGCCGGCGAAGGTGCTCGTCATCGGCGGCGGCGTCGTCGGCACTCACGCGGCGAAGATGGCGATCGGCCTTGGCGCGGAAGTGACCGTGCTCGACCGAAGCCTTCGCCGTCTTGCCTATCTCGACGACATCTTCGGCGGCCGCGTTAAGACGCGTTATTCGACATTCGAGGCGCTCGCCGAGGAGACCGACGCCGCGGACGTGATCGTCGGCGCCGTGCTGATCCCCGGCGCCGCCGCGCCGAAGCTTGTCACCCGCCAGATGCTAAAGGGCATGAAGCAGGGCGCGGTGCTCGTCGATGTTTCGATCGACCAGGGCGGCTGCTTCGAAACCTCGAAGCCGACGACGCATGCCGAGCCGACCTATGTCGTCGATGGTGTTGTTCATTACTGCGTCGCCAATATGCCGGGGGCGGTGCCGCTGACCTCAAGCCACGCGCTCAACAACGCCACGCTCGCCTATGGTCTCCAGCTCGCCGATCAGGGCCTCGAGGCGCTCAAAAAGAACAAGCACCTCCGGAACGGGCTTAACGTCCATCGGGGTGTCGTCACCTGCCGGGCTGTCGCCGACGCCCTCGGCCTTGCCTATCAGGACCCCATGGAGGCGCTTGGCTAGGGCTCACATTGCGGTGACACGGCGCGCAATGGCTTCGGTTCGTCGCAAACCGGCCCATGCGACACTTGTCACGCGGGGCGTAGCCGGACCATAAGCGATGCGGGAGAACTCATATGCGCCTTCAAACACTGTTTCTGTCTGTTACGGCTCTCGCCGTCGTTGCCGGGTCCGCCGCCGAGGCGCGTCCGATGATTGGCGCGGCGGGCCACCGGGCCGGCGGCACGACGACGGCGGAGCGCGCGCAGGAACGCGCCTCGCTGTTCGAGGCGATCGCGGTGCTGATGGGCATGGGCGCGGTCATCAAGGCGACGCCTACGGTCGGCACGGATGCGCCGCGCGCGGCGTCTTCCTCCGCGCAGCAGTGCGAGGAAGAAAAGAAGCGCGCCGAAGCCGCCAAGGCCGAGGAAACGCGGCGCACGGCCGAAGCCGAGAAGGCGCGCACGCGCGGCGGCGAGCCGCTTTATCTCGCTTTCTGATCGCATCTGACATGGAATTCGCCGGCGGGGGCGCGCGATGAGCGCCGCACTTCTGCTCGCCGGGAACCTAGGTCTGCTCCTTGTGGCGCTGGCGGCTCTTTGGTTCGTCAGTGTACGGATCAAAGACGCCAGCATCATCGATATCGCGTGGGGCCCGGCCTGCGCGTTCGGCGCGATCTTGACCCTTTTGCGCGCCGACGGCGCGAGCCCGCGCGACATCTTGCTGGCGGGGCTCGCAACGCTCTGGGCCGCCCGCCTCGCGCTCCATCTCGCGGCGCGCAATCTCGGCCACGGCGAGGACTATCGCTACGCCCGCATGCGCGCCAAGCAGGGATCTGACGCCGCCTTCGCGCGCTGGAGCCTTATCAATGTCTATGTGCTGCAGGGGCTCGTCGCGTGGTTCGTCTCATGGCCGGTGCAGCTTGGCCAGCTCGGCCCGGACAGGCCGCTCGGGGCTCTCGCGCTCGCCGGCGTCGTCGTCTTCGCCGCCGGCCTGGCCTTCGAGGCGGTCGGCGACTGGCAGCTGAAGCGCTTCAAGGCCGATCCCGCGAACAAGGGAAAGCTGATGACGCGCGGGCTCTGGGCCTGGACGCGCCACCCGAATTATTTCGGCGACGCCGCGGTCTGGACCGGCCTCACGCTCGTCGCGCTCGAAAGCCCCTTTGGCTGGTTCACCGTGCTGTCGCCGGTCGTGATGGCGCACTTCCTGATAAACGTCTCGGGCAAGGCGCTCCTCGAACGCGCTATGGAAAAGCGCTATCCCGATTATGCCGATTACCGGCGAGCGACGAGCGGCTTTTTCCCGCTGCCGCCGCGCCGGTTTAAGAAATAGCGCCCTCTTATTGCTGCACGAGCTTCACGAGTTCCCCGGCTTTGAGCGCATTGGCGTCGGCAAGGCCGTTGAGCACGATGAAGCGGTCCTGCTTCGCAGTCGGAAAGGTGGTGCGCTGTGACAGGCTCGCGGCGGTGTCGCCCGCTTTCGCCGTCACGACGCGGATGCGCTCCGCCGCCGGGACGTTGACCGAGCGCGGGTCGATCGTGCGCATCGACGACACCGAATCTGCGATCGGGCGCTGCAACCGTTCGGTGTCGGCCTGCGGCGTCACATAAAGGAAGATGTAGTTTGTCGATCCTTCCCACTTGATCGCATAGGCCTGGACGTCGACGACGCCGCCTTGCGTCTGCGCGCGCGTCGTGCCGACCGCCGCCGAGCGCCCGTTGATCTGCACCGCGCGCGAGGGTCCGAGATTGACGCCGAGCGCTTTCGACAACGGGCCGTCGATAATCGCCGTCGGGGCTTCAGTCGAATTGCCCGCCATGAACTGGAACTGGCCGCCCGACTGCGACCGGCCGACGACGGCGGTGCTGGTGTTCGCAAGCTTGAACTCCTGCGGCACGCTGAAGGCGATGCGCAGCTCGGGATGGATGAATTCGCTGCCGCGGATGAAGCCCTGCTTCACCGGATCGTCGCCATAGAGCATGCCGTTGATCATCTGCATGTAGGTCTGGCGGCTTCGCTCCTTGGTGACGGCGCCGGCGGCGGCGACGACTTGCGCCTCTGCGGCGGCGCGGCGGACGCGGTCGGCGGAGTTCGGGTGCGTCGACAGGAATTCCGGCGGCGCGGCCTGCTGCCCCGCGACGCGCGCCTCGAGATCCGACCAGCGGCCGAGCGTATTGAGAAAGTCGGCCGCCGCAGTGGGGTCATAGCCGGACTTTGCAAGCAGGCGCACGCCGATGAGATCGGATTCGTATTCCTGCCCGCGCGAATATTTCAGGAGGTAAAGCTGTCCGAGCTGGCCGGCTAGCTGCATGCCCTGCTGGCTGCCTGTCAGGACGCCGACGATGACGGCGCCGATGCCGGTGAGGTTTGAGCGGCTGACGCGTTCCGCGGTGTGGCGCGCATAGACGTGACCAAGTTCGTGGCCGAGGACGCCCGCGAGTTCGGCTTCCGAATTGGCGAGCGAGAGCAGTCCGCGCGTGATGTAGACATGGCCGGGCAGGGCGAAGGCGTTGACGACCGGGCTGTCGAGCGTCGTCACGACGATCGGATCGTTCGGCTGGTCGCCGGCCGCGATCAGCCGCCGTGCGACGCCGTCGACATAGGCCTTGAGTTTCGGATCGTCGATCTCGCCGCCGAACTGCGCGACGATCTGTGGGTGCTGCTGTTCCCCGATCGCCTTCTCCTGTTCGCGCGACAGCCCCAGCGGGCCGCCGGTCGAGGAGCAAGACGCGAGAGCCGCAGCGAGCAACGTCGCCGCGAGCTTTCGATAAGGCGCCAAAGCGCGCTTTGTCGTCGTGTTCGATTTTGTCATGGGTCCCCTCTCAGTCCTGGCCGCTATCGGCCCCCGCTCGCTTCTTGCCATGTGAGACGGCGAACGCAAACGCCCGCCGACGGGGGGAGAGACCCGAGGCGGGCGTTGACTGGCGTCGCATACGCAACCCGGAACTGCTTCCTGTCGCCGGAAAGGCAGGTCTTCGGCTGGGGGAGAAAGAGCGTCGCCCCGCCTCGCTGGCTATCGCAAGTTCCTTCGCGACCGGTACTTCCCTATCCGCCGAATTGCTGCACCGCGAGACAAATTGCGGGCAAGAATGCGGCAGCGCATCACAAAATATAGGCAAGCGTTGCAGCGGTTTGCGGCGATCTGTTTCTCGGTGGCGGCCACCGAACCGGAAAGAACAGCCCAATTCGTTGAAAAGAGGACCCTCCTCGCAAGCCGGCAGCAAAAAGCCCCGGCGAGCTTACCGGGGCTTTTTCAAAAAGTTTCAGGCGTGTCAGCGGGTCTTTTCGACTTGTGCGAACTCGAGTTCGACCGGTGTCGCCCTGCCGAAGATCGACACGGCCACCTTGACCCGCTGCTGGTCCTCGTCGACGTCCTCGACGACGCCCGAGAAGGACGCAAAGGGGCCGTCCGTCACCCGCACGTTCTCGCCGATCTCGAACGTGATCGTCGACCGTGGCCGCTCGATTGAATCCGTGACGACGCCGCGAATGCGATCGACCTCGCGCTGCGAGACCGGCATCGGCCGGTTGCCGGAGCCGAGAAAGCCGGTGACTTTCGGGGTGTCCTTTATGAGGTGATAGGTCTGGTCGTTAAGCACCATTTTGACCAGCACATAGCCCGGCAAGTAGCGACGCTCGGTGTTGATCTTCCGGCCGCGGCGAACTTCGGTAACTTCCTCGGTCGGAACGAAAACTTCCTCGAAGAGCTCAGCCATGCCCTTTTCCGAGGCCGACTGCTTGATCGCGTCAGCGACCTTGTTCTCAAAATTCGAGTAGGCGTGAACGATGTACCATTTGTGTTCCATGACCAAGATCCGTGTTCAGATGAAAGCTGTTAAGCGCCCGTAGGCCCGCAGGAAAGCTGCAGTCCCGTACAGACCGCGAAGCGAAGCGTCTGGTCGACTACAAGGAAAAAGATCGCCATCACGATCACCATGATGAAGACCATGATGGTCGAGATGCGGGTTTCTTTCCACGACGTCCAGGAGACCTTTTCAGCCTCGGCGCGAACCTGAGTCAGGAACTCCATAGGGCTGACGCGCTTTTTCTTTTTCACTTCCTCGGCGGCGCCCTCGATCGTTTCGCCGCCCTTTTGCGCCGGCTTGCCGCCGGCATTTTTCCTGTCCGCCATCGGTACGTCGTCCTCTTCGGGAGGCAGGGGTCCTCGGGCGCCGACCCCGGCGCGACCCTGCTTCACGTTGTGTTGGAAAGAGGCGCTTAGGTAGCCCTTTTCGCCCCGCCGTCAAGTCTGGCGTCAGGAAGCCTTGAACCTCGCGACTATCGGCCCTATTCGGGTCCCCGCACAGGGGTATAGCTCAGCTGGTAGAGCATCGGTCTCCAAAACCGAGGGTCGGGGGTTCGAGTCCCTCTGCCCCTGCCATCCTCACAGAGAAATTGACGAATCCGGCGTGAAGGCCGCCCGGAAGCAGGGCGTCTCGGGCGGTCTTTGAAATCGTGATCTCCGAGGGCCTCCCGGCTTTTCCTGTCGTTAACCAAGGAAAGGTAGGACGGCTTCCCGGGGAATTCGGGCGTTTCGGGTCAAAGCAACCATGAACAAGCAATCCGCTGTCCGCGTGGACGGGTCCCTTTCGGCGTCAAACTCGGGCGCGCACTTGATGGCGATGGCGCTTGCCGCGGGGGTCGGCGTTGTCGCCGTCATCTTCGCGCTTTTCGCTTATGATTATGACGTTCGGGCTCGCTCCTTGAGGACGCGCGAGATCGCCAATCACATGACCGCCGTCGGCAAGACGACGGCCTGGGGAGTCGACGCATGGCTCAGCGAGCGGCTTCATCTCGTCGCCGGCCTTGCAGATGATCTCGGCGCCGGCGGGAAAGCCGTAGCGCCGATCGACTACCTTCGCGGCCGCGCCTATCAGGACCGTTTTATCTGGACCTATTTTGGCGAGACCGACGGGCGCTATCACATTTGGCCGCTCGACGATGAACTGCCTGCCGACTACGACCCGCGCACACGGCCTTGGTATCTCGCTGCGCTGGCGAAGGGCGGCGCGACGCTGACAGAGCCCTACCGCGACATTTCCACTAATATCGAAACGATCACCGCATCGGCGCCGGTCTATCGCTCGGGCGCGCTGTCGGGCGTCGTTGGGGCTGACTTTTCGACGGACGAACTGAACAACGTGCTCGGGCAAACGACGCTCGGCGGGCTCGGCTATGTGTTCCTGATTTCACCCGACGGACGGGTGCTTTCGCACCCGGACGCCTCCGCCGTCGGAAAGCGGCTTTATGATCTTTTCGGCCACGATGCGCCGAGGATCGAAGAGCGCGCTCAGAACGCGCGTATCGGCGGCACCCGCAAGATCGTGACCTTCGTGCGGGCGAGCGACAATCCGACAATCGACTGGCGCCTTGCTGTCGTGGTCGATCATGATGCGGCCTTCGCCGGTCTTTCGGAGTTCCGCCGCTCGGCGGCGCTGGCCGCCCTCGCGGCCATGGCGCTGACGGTTATCATTCTCGGGTTCGTCATCCACCGGATCCTCGTTCGTCCCCTGATGCGTGCGCGCATGGAGGCGGACGCCGCGAACGCGGCGAAATCGGAGTTCCTGGCGTCGATGAGCCACGAGATCCGAACGCCGATGAACGGCGTGCTCGGCATGGCGGAGGTCCTTCTCAATACAGATCTCGATCAGCGCCAGCGCGAGCTGACATCGATCATCGTTTCATCCGGCACGGCGCTGATGACGGTCATCAATGACATTCTCGATTTTTCCAAGATGGAGGCCGGCAAGCTCGCGCTCAATCCGCGGCCCTTCAATCTCCGGCAAATGGTCTACGAAGTCGCGACGCTGATGCAGGCGCGCGCTCTCGAGAAGGACCTCGAGCTCATTGTGCGCTATGCGCCGAACCTGCCGGAGGGCGTCGTCGCGGACGAGGCCCGGCTTCGCCAGGTGCTGGGCAATCTCATCGGCAATGCCGTAAAGTTCACGGAAAACGGCTACATCATGATCAACATCGCCGGCGAACGAAAAGGCGAGCAGGTCGACCTCGATCTAAGCGTGGTCGACACTGGAATCGGCGTGCGCAAGGAAGACATTCCGCGCATGTTTGAAAAATTCGAGCAGGCCGACGCCTCGAACACGCGCCGGTTCGGCGGCACTGGGCTTGGGCTAGCGATCTGCAAGAACATTGTGCAGATCATGGGCGGAGAAATCGGCGCTGAAAGCGAAGTTGGCAAGGGTTCCCGCTTCTGGTTCAAGCTGTCGTTGCCGGTCGATGACCGGATCCGGTCGATGCCGCGCGTCACATCGACCACCTTCGACGGCGCCCGGATGCTGGCTGTCGATGACAACGCCGTCAACCGACGCGTCATCGAGGAGCTGACCGAAGGCTGGGGCTTGCGGGCGACCGTCGTCAGCGATGGCGCGGCCGCCCTTCAGGCGCTGGAGAAGTCTGTTTCCGAGAATGACCGCTACCACGTCATCCTGATGGATTTTCAGATGCCGGACGAGGACGGGGCCGACCTGACGGCGCGCATCCAGCGCGACGCGCGGTTTGAGTCGATTCCGGTCGTGCTGTTGTCATCGGTTGATAATCCGCGAAGCAACAATCGCGAGGCCCGCTTTGTCACTTCGATCGCTAAGCCCGTGCGGCCGTCGCAGCTGATGGATATTCTTGCTCGCATTTTCTCCGAGGACGCTTCGCGTTCGATCGCGCAAGTTGCGGCGACCCTGAAGGCGGTGGAGGAGGAAGTCGAACAAGCGGTCGGCGACCATCGGCCGAAACTGCTTGTCGCCGAAGACAATGTGGTGAACCAGCTCGTGGTCACCAATCTCATTTCGAGCAAAGATTACGATGTCATCATCGCCGAGAACGGGCGAAAAGCGGTTGAGCTTTTCTTGCGGCACCGGCCGGCAGCCATCCTGATGGACCTCTCGATGCCCGAGATCGACGGCTATGAGGCGACCCGTCAGATCAGGAAAATCGAGGCAGAGCGCGGGTACCAGCGCACGCCCATCATTGCGGCGACCGCCCACGTTCTTGAGGAAGATCGAGATCGCTGTCGGCTTGCAGGCATGAACGACTTCATCCCGAAGCCTATCCGCAAGCCCCAGCTCGACCAGACGCTTCAGAAATGGGTTGAGGACGCAATCACCTGGGGTGATTCAGCCTCGGCCTAGCCGCCGGCGGTTTCGGGCGACCAAGCTGCTTCGCCTGACCCTTTAGCTTTGTCTCGCCGGAACGCGCGCCTCGATGGCGGCGAAGCGGACAAGCTCTGCGCCAGTAAGCACGCCGTTTCGATCGAGATCGGCGGCCGTTAGCGCTTCAAGACGCGAAGCAACGAACTCGTCGCGCGTCAGGCGCTGATCTTCGCCCGCGAATAGCGTGTAATCGCGTTCTGCTGCGGTTTGGACCCGCGCCCTTTCGCTCCTGCTCCAGTCCTCGCCGCGGGGCAGGGCGGCGGTGCGAACGCCGCCTGAGTAATCGACTGGTACGAAGCCGTTGAGCCTGCCAAGCTCGGCGGCGACGACGGCGAGGGTCACATATTCCTCGCGTGAGAGCGTCCCATCATTGTCCAGGTCGGCGCGTGCGAAGACGGCTTTCGCGGTGGCAGCGACGGTTGAAGCTTCGAGCTGCGTCGCCGGAGTGGCGTAGGCCGGTTTCGGATCGATGGATGCGGCCTGGACAAGACTCGCTCCGATCGCTAGCGCGGCCGCGAAGCCTGGCAGGACCACCAGAGGAAAATTGACTTTTGCCATGACGCAACTCCCATTCCGAACGATGCGTGTCTAGCCCGCGAGGTGGGCGACGACGGGATCAAATCTGGGAAATGTCAGGGCGATTTGGGCGATGCGGCGCCCCTTCGCGCCTCGGAACCGCCGATTGGGGCGAGATTGCCTTATTCGGCTGGCGCAACCGCCTTGCCGGCTTCGGCGCAGCGCGCCTTCAGTCTCGCCGATGTCAGCCGCGAGCCATCTGGCGACCATCCCGGCGGACCGAAGAGATAGCCAGCCGCTTCGCGCAGCGAGCGCGCCGCGAGAAGATCCTTGCCGAGGTTGATCCACTCCGCGAAGGCGATAACGAACGGATTGAACGAGCCGAGATTCCTGATGATGCCGTATCGCGGCTTCTCGGCTTTATCCTCGGGCACGAAGCTGCCGAACATCCGGTCCCACAGCATGAAGACGCCGGCGTAGTTGGCGTCGAGATAGCGTGGATTTGTGGCGTGATGGACCCGATGATGGCTCGGCGTGTTGAGCAGCCATTCGAACCAGCGCGGCATCTTGTCGATCATCTCCGTGTGAATCCAGAATTGATAGACGAGATTGAAGCCGAAGGCGAAAACGATCATCGCCGGATGAAAGCCGATGAAGACGAGCGGCGTCGTGAAAATCGCGCCGTTGATTAGGCTGCCTGTCCAGGTCTGGCGCAGCGCCGTCGTCAGATTGTAGTGCTGCGAAGAGTGGTGAACCACATGGGTCGCCCAAAATAGCCTGCGCTCATGGGCGATTCGATGAAGCCAGTAATAGCGGAAGTCATCGATCACGAAGCAGATCAGCACGGCCCACCAAGTGTTCGGAATATCGAACAAGCGAAACTGGTAAACCCAGGTCCACAGCGCCGCGAGCAGAAACTTGGCCCCGAGCAGCGGCGCGACCTGATTGCCGAACCCCATCAGCAGGCTTGCCGCCGCATCCCGGGTTTCATACCGCCCGCGCCCTGTCAGCTTCCATGCCGCGATCTCGGCGAGAATTGACAGGATGAACAGCGGAACGGCGAGCGTGACGACATCTGGAAAATTCATGCGCGGATCATACTCCGCCGCCGCCAAGGCGCAAAAACCATTGGGCAGCGGCGTCTTCATCGGGCGCCGTGACCCGGACGGCGCGGCGCGACGGTTCTTTCAGGTTGAAGATGATCGCTGCGCCCTCGCGCTCGAGGCGGGCCGCCGAACGTTTCATCCGCCGGGTCGCAAAATCGTCGCCCATGGCGAAAACAAGCGCCAGCTCCGCACCGTCGCGGGAAATCGCAGCGGCGGCCATGCCGTCGGCGCCGATAAGCCAGTCCCTGGGCTCGAAATCGGCTTCGTCGAACTTCAGGCGCTCTGCAGCGGCCTCCAGCGTCACCCGCGCCGTGCGCCAGGCGCCGAGGAAATAGGTCGCGGCGACGAGCACGCCGACACCCGCCAGCGACAAGCCCAATTCGATCAGAAGTCCCGTCGTCACCGCGGCCCGGCTGCCTGGAACGGCAGGCGATTAAAGAGAATCGCCTGCTGTTCCAGTCCTTTGGTTTCGCGCCGCCACTGCAAAAAACCGGGTTCCACTTTTTTGCGCGGCGCGCTAGCCGGGGATTTCGGACTCGGCGAAGAAGAAGGCGATCTCCTGACGCGCGGTTTCCGGCGCGTCCGATCCGTGGACAGAGTTCTCGCCGATCGATTCCGCGAATTCGGCGCGGATTGTGCCCGGCGCCGCCTTTTTGGGATCGGTGGCGCCCATGATTTCGCGATTGCGTACGACGGCGTTCTCGCCCTCGAGCACCTGCACGACCACGGGGCCGGAAATCATGAATTCGACGAGCTCGCCGAAGAACGGGCGCTCCTTGTGAACCGCGTAAAATCCTTCGGCCTGTTGGCGGGTCATCTGTATTCGCTTCGAGGCGACAACGCGGAGACCGCCCTCCTCGAATTTGGAAATGATCTTACCCGTGAGATTGCGGCGGGTCGCGTCGGGCTTGATGATCGAAAAGGTGCGCTCGCGCGCCATGGGTCGCTCCTTGATTTGACTTTAGTGGCTGAATTTTGGGCGTTCCCTATCAACAGCCTTGCGAGCCCGCAAGCGGGCGATTGCGCCGCTCCGAGCCTCCGGATAAGCCCCGCCCGCATGCTACTGATCAACGACCTCACCTACAGGATCGAGGGCCGCCCGCTGTTCGAGCAGGCGACAGCCGCCATTTCCGAGGGCTGGAAGGTCGGGTTCGTCGGCCGCAACGGGGCGGGGAAATCGACGCTCCTGCGCCTTATCCGGGGCGATCTTCATCCCGATGACGGCGCGGTGAGCGTCAATCCGCGCTGGCGGATCGGCGGCGTCGCGCAGGAAGCGCCAGCTTCGTCCGCCTCGCTTGTCGATATCGTACTCGGTTTCGACCAGGAGCGCGCCGCGCTCCTCCGAGAGGTCGAACAGTCGACTGACCCGGCGCGCGTCAGTGAAATTCATGTGCGATTGGCCGATATAGGCGCCCATTCGGCGGAGGCGCGCGCGGCGGCGATTCTGTCGGGACTCGGATTTTCGGCTGTCGACCAGAAGCGCCCCGCCTCTGATTTTTCCGGCGGCTGGAGGATGCGTGTCGCGCTAGCTGGCGTCCTTTTTTCCGCGCCGGACCTCTTGCTCCTTGACGAACCGACGAACTATCTCGACCTCGAAGGTGCTATCTGGCTTGAAAGCTTCATCCGGCGCTACCCGAACACCGCGGTCATCGTCAGCCATGACCGCGATTTTCTCAATCGGACAGTCACCCACATTCTTGCGCTCGAAAACCGCAAACTGTCGGTTTCGTCGGGCGACTACGACAACTATGAGCGCACGCGCAGCGAGGCCCGCGCGAACGCGATGGCTTTCCGCGCCCGTCAGGAAGCCCAGCGAAGGCACATGCAGGCCTTCATCGACCGTTTCCGCGCCAAGGCGTCAAAGGCGAAGCAAGCGCAAAGCCGTATCAAGGCGCTCGAGAAGATGCAGCTCGTCGCCGAACCGGTCGAAGAGCGGTCTATCGCCTTCACCTTCAAGAATCCGGCGGCGATGGCGCCGCCGATCGTCAGGCTGGCCGACGCCGACCTGGGCTACGTGGCTGGAAAGCCGGTGTTGCGCAAGGTCAACCTGCGGATCGACAGCGACGATCGCATTGCGGTCCTCGGACCGAACGGCGAAGGCAAGTCGACGCTCGTCAAATCGATAGCCGGCCGGCTTGCGCCGCTCGGAGGAGCCGTCCTGAAACACAAAAAGCTCGACATCGCCTATTTCGCGCAGCACCAGCTCGATGAGCTCGTTACGGGAGAGAGCCCGCTCGATCACGTTCGCCGCCTCATTCCAAATGCGACCGAAGCGCAGGCGCGCGGCGCGACAGCCGCTCTCGGGTTTGGCGCTGAAAAGGCCGATACAAAAGTCGATAACCTGTCGGGCGGAGAGAAGGCGCGCCTGCTGCTCGGGCTCATCACCTTTCATGGGCCGCACATCATCATTCTCGACGAGCCGACGAACCACCTCGATATCGATGCGCGCGCAAACCTGTCTGAGGCGTTGAACGACTATGAAGGCGCCGTGATTCTCATCACGCATGACGCCCATCTTGCGGCGGCGGTTGCGGACCGTCTGTGGCTTGTGAAGGACGGCGTCGTGAAGCCTTTCGAGGGCGACCTCGACGACTATCGCGCGCTCGTGCTTGATGCGTCGAAAACTGAAAGGCAGGAAGCCGCCCGCGCCGGTGCGAAGGACGACCCGCGCGCCAAGGCGCGACAAGCCGCGGCACGCAATCGGGAGGCGGCAGCGCCGCTCAGGAAAGCGGCCGAAGCGGCCGAAGCCCGCGTCGAGGAGCTGTGCGCGATCCTGCCGCGCATCGACGCGGCGCTCGCCGAGCCCGGGCTATACGACAGCAATCCCGCCCGGGCGATCAAACTCCAGAAGGAGCGGGCGGCGCTGGTCGGGGCGATAGCTGAAGCGGAAGCCCGCTGGCTCGAAAAGCTCGCCGCTATCGAAGACGCCGAGGCCGCGAATTAGGCTTTGATTGTCTCGTCTTGGCGCCAAGTTTGCGGCAGGGTGGGTCGACGCCAGGAAGCGCCGCCAATGAAAACCCCTGCTGACTGCCGGACGATGGACGAAGTTCGAACCGAGATCGACCGCCTAGATCGCGCCCTGATCGACGCTCTTGCCGAGCGGTGGACCTATGTCGACCGTATCTGGGAGATCAAGCGCGCCGAAGCTAGGGGGGCGAATGTTCCCTGGCGCAACCGCGCAGTTATCGAGAAGGTGCGCGCGCGGGCTGCCGAAAAGGGTCTGCCTCCGGAAATGGCGGAGGCTCTCTGGCGACAGATTATCGGCTGGGGCGTGCAATATCAGGAGGAGCGGCTGCGCGACCAGTAAGCGCTGCAGCCCGCTGTTCCTCTCCGCAAGCAGTCCCGCTACCGTCGATTTATGTCCGACGCCTCAAATTCTGACATCAACCCCACGATCGGCGCGATGCTGCGGTCCGCGCGCGATTTTCTGGCGCACGAGCATTCACTGTTTCGTACGCTCGCCTTGCAGCCCGTGCTGATCGGCCGCGGGCAAGCGACGTTCGCGCTCACGCTGCCGGCCGCGTTCGCGGATTCCGACGGCTTCATTCATGGTGGACTTTGCACGATCGTGCTTGATTCGATTTTCGGGCTGACAGTCTTCACTGCGATGGAATCCATCAAACCGATTGCGACGATCAATCTGCGCACGGACTACGTGAGCAGACCGGCGCCGGGCGCGCGGGTCCGCTGCGCCGCGCAATGTGATGCTGTCGATCAAGAAGTCGCTTTCGTCTCTGGAAGCCTGACGGTCGAAGGGGGCGGGGGGCTGATCGCCACAGCAAGCGGCGCATTCATGATCGGCACCAAGGGGCCTATGAAGGGGATGCGCGTATGAGTGCGCCGTCGCCGATCGCCGAATGGCTTGGGTTCTCATCGGATGGCGCCGGTGAGGATCGCCGATACCGACTCGCCTTCAATGAGGCTCATATTGGCAATCCCGCCATTCGAGCGCTGCATGGCGGGGTCATCGCCGCGTTCCTCGAGCTCGCCATGCAATCGGAACTGCGCGCCATGGGCCGCGATCCCGACGCGACCGTCAATGTCGCGGTCGATTACGTCGCTTCGTCGAGGGCGGAGGATATGACAGCGCAGGTTCGCGTCGTTCGCATCGGCCGGCGCCTCGCCTTCCTTGAAGCCGAGGGCCGTCAGGCCGACGGCGCCCGGCTTGTCGCTGTGGCGCGGGCATGCTTGAAGCTTGTCTGACGCCGCCTGGCTAATGGCGTGCAGAGTTTCAGTGCAGCGGCCCGCGGAGCTTTCCCTTGACCGATTGGTATTCGATCGCCGGCGGGCTTGTCCTGCTCACCATCGGAGCAGAAATACTCATCCGCGGCTCGACCGCTCTCGCCCGACAGCTTGGGGTTTCGGAACTCCTGATCGGTTTGACGCTCGTCGGCTTCGGCACTTCGACGCCGGAACTCGTCTCGAGCGTTCAGGCGGCGCTTGTCGGATCGCCGGGAGTCGCGGTCGGTAATGTCGTCGGATCGAACATCGCGAACATTCTTTTCATCCTCGGCCTTTCGGCGGCGATTACTCCTTTCGCGGTCGATCAGAAGGCGTTCCGGCGCGACGGCTTCGTTTGCCTCGCCGCGACGCTGGCCGCAATCGGCGTCTCGATGACGGGGGAGTTCGGACGGATCGCCGGCATCGCCTTTCTTTCGGCGATCACGATTTACATCGTCTACGCATTCTTGAGCGAACGCAGTCACCCGGAGTCGCCGCAGGCCGAGCAGCATCTTGAAGACGCCGCGAAGGTTCAGGGGCCCACGGCGATCTGGCTCGATATCCTGATGGCGGTCGCCGGCCTTGCGCTCCTTGTGTTCGGCGCGCGCTTTCTGGTGACGGGCGCGATCAATGTCGCCGCAGATCTCGGCATTTCTGAAACGATCATCGGCCTCACGGTCGTCGCCGTCGGTACTTCGCTGCCGGAGCTTGTCACGTCGGTGATGGCGGCGCTCCGGGGCAAGTCGGCGCTGGCGCTCGGAAATGTCGTTGGATCGAACATCTACAATGTTCTGGGCATTCTCGGCCTCACAGCAGTCATTCATCCGGTGGCCGCACCGAAGGAAATCGTCGCGTTCGACAATTGGGTGATGCTCGGCGCGACGCTGTTGATGCTCTATTTTGCGATATCGAAAGGGCGCCTGTCGCGCGCCGAGGGCTTCATGCTCGCGCTCGGTTACGCCGCTTATATAAGCTGGCTGATCCTCAAGGTCTGAAGAAAAAGGCCCCGCATGGGGGCCTTTGAGACTACGCGACAAAGCGGTGCAAGATACGCAACTGGCGTGTTGTTCTAGTAACGCTGCCCGGGCGGCCCCTTGCGCCCGTTACAGAGATCCCATGAGCGCAACAGGATCGATGGCTTTGAGGTTCTGGCGGATCTCAAAATGAAGCTGCGGCTCGCCTGCCGAACCGGTTTGCCCGACCTTGGCGATGACCTGTCCTTTGCGTACGCGGTCGCCCTTCTTCACAAGCATAGCATCGTTGTGCGCATAGGCGGTGACGAAACCGTCCTCATGCTTGATGAGGAGAAGATTGCCGTATCCCTCAAGTTCGCTGCCGCGATAGACCACTTCGCCGTCTGCGGCCGCGCGCACCGGCGTGCCGACGGGCGCGGCGATGTTTACGCCGTCATTGCGCTTGCCGGCCTGGCTGAGCCCGAAGGAACCGATCACGCGGCCCTGAACAGGCCAGTCGAACAAGGCGCCGGGCTTCGTCGATTCGGCTCCGTAGGAAACATTGCGCGCAAGATCGCCTACATCTGCCTCGGGAGCCAGAGGCGCCGCCGAGGCGACGGCGCTCGCGCCGCCGGGAATCTTCAGCGTCTGTCCGACGCGGAGAGAATAGGGCGCGCCTAATGAGTTCGCCTGCGCAATCTGATCGACCGAGGCGCCGGTCGCACGCGAAATCGAATAGAGGGTGTCTCCGGCGCGCACGACATGGGCACTTGCGCGCGGGGGCGCCGCGGCGGCGGCCGCTGTCGCGCGCGAGGGTGGAACCGAATTTGATGGAACGCGGACGATCTCGCCGACTTCGAGCCGGTAGGGAGGCGACAGGCGATTGAGTGAAATTATCGCTTGCGGGCTTGCGCCCGTGCGACGTGCGATCGCATAGACAGTGTCACCGGGCTGCACGGTCACTTGTCCCGGCTTTTCGGCTGCGGTTTCATAGATGTCGATATTGTTCTGCGCGACATAGGTCGGCCGGATCGCGCTGCTGCGTTCTTCGCGCCAGGTTTCAGCGACGGGAGTCAGCGGAACCGGTCCGTGCGCCACCGCGGGCTCGATCACGATGCCGTCGAGCGAAGGCGAATAGGGGTGCGCGCCATATGTCGGGACGCCATACGGGGAATAGACGGTTTGCGGAGCCAGCGTCTCGGCGCGCGAATTGTAGATGCGCGCCGTCTGCTGATTGGGCTGCGTGCCGTAGACGACCGGCGCGCGATGTGAGGTGCCGCAGGCGGACGCGCCCGCCGCCGAAAGGAGAATGATCGTCAAACGCTTGAGCCCGGCCTTTTTCATGAACCGCACCTCGCCGCTCGTTCAGGGTTTGGCAACCCTTCCCGCCGTTGGGTTAACAAGGCGTTAATCGGGCTCATTTCATCGCAGTCCCGCGAAGCCGCTGAATGCCGCGTCGAGCCGGCGACGGCTGTCTTCATGCGTCAAGGCGAGATGCAGCGGCGTGATCGAAATGCGCCCGTCATAGACGGCCCTTAGATCAACGCCTTCGGGCGGATTGGAGAGCGAGCCCTCATAGCCGTACCAGAAATAGGGAAAACCTCGCAGGTCCTTGCGCTCCTCGATGAAGAGCTTGAAGTCGTCGCGATGGCCCTGCCGCGTTACTTCGACGCCCGCAATATCGTCCGGGTCGAGATCAGGAAAATTGACATTGACGACAACGTCGGAGGGCCATCCGGTTTCGATCAGCTTGCGGATGATCGCCGGCGCATGCGCTTCGGGCGTGGCCCAGCGAGCCTTGTCGCGCTGCAGCCGCGCCAGCGAAAGCGCGATCGACGGAATGCCAAGGCTCATTCCCTGAAATGCGCCGGCGATGGTGCCGGAAACGGTCACGTCTTCAGCGAGGTTCTGGCCGTTGTTGACGCCCGACAGGACAAGATCAGGTCGCGCCCCCTGCATTAGCTTGTGGATGGCCATCATCACGGCGTCGGACGGTGTTCCTGACACCGAAAAGCGCCGCGGGTCATATTCTCGCACGCGGATCGGATTGGCGAGGGTAAGCGCGCGCGCCGCGCCCGACTGCTCCTCATGCGGCGCGACAACCCAGACGTCGTCCGACAAGGCGCGCGCGATCCTGACAAGGCATTCGAGCCCTTGCGCGTGGATGCCGTCGTCATTGGTGCACAGGATACGCATCATTTGCCGATCGATTTCACACCGCCCATATAGCCCTGCAGGGCCGCCGGGATTGCAACCGACCCATCAGCCTGCTGGTAGTTTTCAAGGATCGCGACGAGCGTTCGCCCGACGGCGAGGCCGGAGCCGTTCAGAGTGTGCACGAACTCCGCGCCTTTCTCTCCCTTTTTGCGATAGCGCGCCTTCATCCGCCGCGCCTGGAAGTCGCCGCAATTGGAGCAGGACGAAATCTCGCGATAGCGGTCCTGGCCGGGCAGCCAGACCTCGATGTCGTAGGTCTTCCTCGAGGCGAAGCCCATATCGCCGGTGCAAAGCGCCATGGTGCGGAACGGCAGCTCAAGCTTTTTCAGGATCCCCTCGGCGCAAGCGGTCATGCGCTCGTGCTCTTCGTTCGACTTGTCCGGCGTCGTGATCGAGACAAGTTCTACCTTGGAGAACTGGTGCATGCGGATCATGCCGCGCGTGTCCTTGCCCGCGGCGCCGGCCTCCGACCGGAAGCACGGCGTCCACGCGGTGTAGCGCCGGGGCAGGGTGTCATCGTCGACGATGGTGTCGGCGACGATATTTGAAAGCGTCACTTCCGCCGTCGATGTAAGCCAGTAGTTTTCCCGGTTGCGCAGTTGATTGAGAATCTCATCTAATTTTCCCGTAAGTAGCGCGATTGCCTCAACCGGATTGGCGGGCAGCGGAAATTCTACTGGGGACAGTTTTTTGAGCAGATCGATTTCGGCGACTTTATTTGAGCGAAACAAATCTGCTTTAAACTTCGGAAGTTGCCCGACGCCATAAACAGCTTGATCCTTTACCATCAAAGGCGGCGATACCTCCGTGTACCCGAACTCGCCCGTGTGCGTATCAAGCATCAGGTTGGCGATGGCGCGCTCCATCCGCGCCAGCGCGCCGGAGAGCAGCACGAACCGCGCGCCTGACATTTTCGCGGCGGTCTCGAAATCCATCATGCCGAGCGCTTCGCCGATGTCGAAATGCTCCCTCGCGCCGGCGATGCGTTTGGGCGCCCCCCAATTCCTCATCTCGACATTCCCGTGCTCGTCGGCGCCGTCAGGGACGTCTGTGGCGGGAAGGTTTGGGATCGCGGCGAGAATGTCGTCGAGCGCCTTCTTTGCCTTCGCCTCCTCGTCCTCAAGGCGCGGCATTTCCTGTTTCACCGCCTCGACCTCGGCCATCAGGCGACTCGCCTCGGCGTCGTCCTTCTTCGCTTTCGCCGCGCCGATCGCCTTCGAGGCGGCGTTGCGCCGGGTCTGCAGGTCCTGAAGGCGTGAGGTCAGTCCGCGCGCCTTTTCGTCGAGCGAGAGGATTTCAGCCGAACGGGCCGGCAGGCCGCGCCGGGCAAGGCCGGCGTCGAATGCGGCGGGATTTTCACGAATGAAGCGAAGGTCATGCATGGCGGCGAGGTATAGCGAGGGTTCGGCGGCGGACAAGGTCGACGGGGGAGGGGGCCACCCGAGGCGAGGAACCGGTCGACCGGGCGCGCCGCTCAGCCTTCCCGCCGGCGGGTTGACGCCGCGTATTCCTGCAAGGGAGTGACGGTGAGGGCGCCCGCCCTCAGCGCTTCGATCGCGCGCACGGTCGACCGGGCGCCCGTCGCCGTGGTGATACAGGGAATTTTCTGGGCGAGGGCGGTCGTGCGTATCGAACGGCTGTCTTTCACCGATTGCGCGCCCTCGGTTGTGTTGAAGACCATCTGCACTTCGCCGTTCTTCAGCGCATCGACGATGTGGGGCCTGCCTTCGAGAACCTTGTTGACGCGCTTAACGTCGAGGCCCTGCTCACGAAGATAGCTCGCCGTGCCGTCGGTCGCGATGATTGAAAATCCCATTTCGAGAAGACGGCGCGCCGCGCCGACCATCACCGGTTTGTCGGAGTCCTTGAGCGAGATGAAGACGCAGCCGGAAAGCGGAACGCGTGCGCCGACTCCAATGAGGCTTTTCGCGCGGGCGCGGTCGAAGTCGCGGTCGATGCCCATCGCTTCTCCGGTGGAGCGCATTTCCGGGCCGAGCACGGTGTCGACTCCTGGAAAACGAGCGAAGGGGAAGACCACTTCCTTGACGGCGACGTGCGCGATGTCGGCGCGCTTGAGGTCGAGGTCGGCAAGCTTTGCGCCTGCCATCACCTTGACGCCAATCCCTGCGACTGGAAGTCCGACCGTCTTGGCGACGAAGGGCACGGTGCGGGAGGCGCGAGGGTTCACTTCGAGGATGTAGATGTCGTCGCCCTTGATCGCATATTGAATATTGACGAGTCCGACGACGCCAAGCGCTCGCGCGAGCTTCGCCGTCTGCGCCTCAAGCTCGCGCACGATTGCGTCGGGAAGCGAGTAGGGCGGCAGCGAACAGGCGCTGTCGCCGGAATGAACGCCCGCTTCCTCGATATGCTCCATGACGCCTGCGATGAAGACGTCGGGCCCGTCGGCGATTGCATCTACATCGACCTCGAGCGCGTTGTCGAGATAGCGATCGAGCAGGAGAGGAGCCTCCTCGCTGATTTCGATCTGCGCCGTTGCAAGATAGCGTTTCAGCGCCTCTTCGTCGCGGACGATCTCCATCGCCCGCCCGCCAAGCACATAGGATGGGCGCGTGACGAGCGGATAGCCCGCTTCCGCAGCGGCGGCGACGGCGGCCTCTCGCGTCGGGGCGGTGGTGTTCTTCGGCTGCAGCAGCCCCAGAGAATTGACTAGCTTTTGAAACCGCTCGCGATCCTCGGCGAGATCAATCGCGTCGAACGAGGTGCCGAGAAGCGGAACGCCTTCTGTGTCGAGCGCTTTGGCGAGCTTCAGGGGCGTTTGTCCGCCATATTGAACGATGACGCCGAGAAGCGTTCCCTTCGACTGTTCGACCCGTACGATTTCGAGAACGTCCTCTGCGGTCAGCGGCTCGAAATAGAGACGGTCCGAGGTGTCGAAATCGGTCGACACGGTTTCGGGATTGCAGTTCACCATTATCGACTCGACGCCGATGTCAGCGAGCGCGAATGCGGCATGGCAGCAGCAATAGTCGAACTCGATCCCCTGACCGATGCGGTTCGGACCGCCGCCGAGGATTATGACTTTCCTGGTGTCGCTGACTCGCGCCTCGCATTCGGGCGCGTCGCCGAACGGCGTCTCATAGGTGGAGTACATGTATGGCGTCTTTGCCGCGAATTCCGCAGCGCAGGTATCGATCCGTTTATAAACGGGAAAAACGCCGAGCCGTTTGCGAAGCGCGCGCACGTCCTTCTCGGTTCCGCCGGCAAGCGCGGCAAGACGCTTGTCGGAAAAGCCCATGCTCTTGAGCGCTCGCAGGCGCGCGGCGTCCGCGGGAACACCCGTCGCCGCGACCTCGGCCTCCGCGGAGACGATGCCGGCGAATTGCTCGATGAACCATGGATCGTATTGCGTGATCGCGCGCACCTGCTCCATCGCAAGGCCTTGCCGAAGCGCTTCGGCGGCGACGCGCAGGCGGTCCGGCGTCGGGCTTGCCAGCGCGGCGCGCAACGCGTTGGCGTCGTCTCCCTGGCCCAGCCCCGGAATATCGATCGGATCGAGCCCGGCGAGCCCGGTCTCAAGGCTGCGGAGCGCCTTTTGCAACGCCTCGGGGAACGATCGGCCGATCGCCATCGCCTCGCCGACCGACTTCATGGCGGTCGTTAGATAGGGTTCCGATCCCGGAAATTTTTCAAAGGCGAAGCGCGGGATCTTCACAACGACATAGTCGATCGTCGGTTCAAAGGCCGCGGGAGTTGCGCCGGTGATGTCGTTCTCAAGTTCGTCGAGCGTATAGCCGACAGCGAGCTTGGCGGCGATCCTCGCGATCGGGAAGCCGGTCGCCTTCGAGGCGAGCGCCGAGGACCGCGACACGCGCGGGTTCATCTCGATGACGACGAGGCGGCCGTTGTCAGGATTAATCGCGAACTGGACGTTTGATCCGCCGGTCTCCACGCCGATCTCGCGCATGACCGCGATCGAGGCGTTGCGCATGATCTGGAATTCCTTGTCGGTGAGAGTCAGCGCTGGCGCGACAGTGATGGAATCGCCAGTGTGAACGCCCATCGGATCGAGATTCTCGATCGAGCAGACGATGATGCAGTTGTCCGCACGATCGCGAACGACCTCCATCTCGAATTCCTTCCAACCAAGGAGGCTTTCGTCAATCAGAACTTGTCCGACCGGAGAAGCGTCGATCCCCATGCGGAGAATCTGCTCGAACTCTTCTCGGTTGTAGGCGATGCCCCCGCCGGTGCCGCCGAGGGTGAAGGCTGGACGGATGATCGCGGGCAGGCCGATGTTGTCGACAAGCGAAAGCCCCTCGGCGACCGCCGCGGCGCGGTTGTAGCCGGCGATGCCTCCATCCTTCATGATGGGCGGCGAGGAGACGATGACGGAACGCGGGCTTTCAAGCCCGATCGCGTCCATCGCCTTGCGGAACTTCTCGCGGTCCTCGGCCTTTTCGATGACGTCGGCGCGCGCGCCGATCATCTCGACATTGTGGCGCTTCAGCGCGCCATTGCGTTCAAGCTCAAGCGCGGTGTTGAGCGCGGTCTGTCCGCCCATAGTGGGCAACAGGGCGAAAACGCCGGGGCAGTTCGGCCGCTCGCGCTCGATGATCTTTTCGACGAATTCCGGAGTGATCGGCTCGACGTAAGTCGCGTCGGCAAGCTCCGGGTCGGTCATGATCGTCGCCGGATTGGAATTGACGAGGATGACCCTGTAGCCCTCCTCCTTCAGCGCTTTCACCGCCTGGACGCCTGAATAGTCGAATTCGCAGGCCTGTCCGATGACGATCGGACCGGCGCCGATGATCAGGACGGAGTGGATGTCTGTACGCTTGGGCATCGGCGCTCACGGGCAGGCGCCGGACGGTGAGGCGGCCGGCGGGGCGGAACCATTGATTCGGGCTAAGCGGGTCTCTTAGGCGAAAGCGTCGGCGGGGGAAAGCCGTCCGGCCGCTTTTCCCCATGTGGAGAATTGCCGCTTCAGCGCCGCCCCGACGCAGCCTTAGCTCGAGCATCGGCAGCGTAGCGAGGCAGGTGATGGCGGACGGTTCGGCGAACATGGCGGCGGGAGCGACGACGGTCGCGGCCGAGCGGCTGCGTTCATTTCTTGAACGGGTCGAGCGCCTTGAGGAAGAAAAGGCGGCGATTGCCGGGGACATCAAGGAAGTCTTCGCCGAGGCCAAGGGCGAGGGTTATGACACCAAGACCCTGCGCAAGGTTATCCGCCTCCGGAAAATGGACAAGGCCAAACGCGAAGAGGAAGAGGCGCTTCTCGACCTCTACCTCTCGGCGCTTGGCGAGTAGGCCCGTTCTACAAATTCGCGCAGGGCGCTGCGGCGAGCGCTGGATCGGCCGCAAGGGGCGCATCGCGCGGGACGCGTGCGGCGCCGCGCAACGCCGGATTGAATCGTTTCTTCGGGGTGGCCGGCGCAGACTCGGCTGAAAGCGTCGGCGGCGCGTTGACGGTGATCTCGTAGGTGAGTTCGAACTCGCGAAGAATGACCGGCTGCGGCTTGCCGCCCGTCGCCGGTTTGCCAGTCAGCGGATCGACCGGGCCGGGCGCTGCCGGCACGACGATAGACCGTCCGGTCGACATGACCCGCCGCACGCCGGAACCGAAAGATGCGCTGCGGTTAAATTGCGACCAGACGGCGCCGCCGAGATCATTCGTGAACAGGACCTGCAAGGCATCGCGGCCCGAAAGCTCGACGGTCTTGCAGAAATTAATCGGGGCGGTCCCACCTTCGGGCGGGAGCGCCAGGCCTTGCGGCGGCAGGAAGCTCGTTTGTCCGTTCACGTGGAGCGAAAACTGACCGGCGGCCGGGTCACCGGGACGGGCATGTTCCGGAGCGATAAAGGAGGGCAGCGGCAGCCGCTTGATGCTCAGGAGGCGGATCGTCGCCGTCTCTTTCAGGCCGCCGGCGGACTCGCCGATCACGCGCGGGCCGGCGCCGCTTTTTGCGCTTTCGACCGGATCGTACTTCACATTGTCGAAAACGGGCGTCGTTCCGCGCTCGGCGCCGACCGAGCGGCAACGTCCCTGATTGAGTCCGACGCTCGGCAGCGCTTGCACGTTCTCGTTGATCTTAGAGTCGATGAAGTCGGACAACGCGCCGGCGGAGAAGAAGCTCGCGAGACTTTCCCAGAAGCCAGGCTCGCCAATGATCGGCGGACTGAATTTGATGAGGATGATCAAGTCGCCTTCGCGTGCGCCGTTCTTCGCCTTGCAGGTGAAGAAGGCGTCGAAGGGATAGGTGATGGTGCGGTTCGGACCGGTCGTGCTCAGAAACGTTAGGCGCCCGAACGCCCGTGCGCGGCGCAGATTAGGCGTCGACAGGTTTTCTTCGGCGCTCATGAAGGGGCGCCCAACGCAGTCAGCGCATTTCAAAGGACGCGCGTTCGGCGCCCACTGAATGAATCCCTCATTCGCTGCGACCTTCGACGCGTAGTCGGTCGGGCAAAATTCGGAGCCGTCAGCAGCGCGCGGCATAGTCTTGCCGTCCTTGATCATCAGCGCCTTGCAGAGGCCGAAATCGGCCCCCTTTTCAACGGCCGCGCGAAAAAACTGAATGTTCACGGCGCGGGGCGCCTCAGGCTTCGCCTCAAAGGGAAATTCGAGCGCCGGCGGCGGTCCGATGGCATTCTCTTGGGCGAAGGCGAGGTCCGACATCGACAGGGCGGCGCACGCGATCAAGCCAGCGACCAGCGCCGCGCCCGAGGACTGAAAGGTTTTTTCCATTGCTTTTCTCCCAGCAGGACCGGTCCCGCCGAACGAATCCGACGCCGGAGCCGCGTGCGGCGCAAGTTAACTAAGCGACACTATATGACTTGCGTGCGCCTTGGATAGGCGCATGCGAGCGTTGCTGCGATGCAAACGGCATTTTGAGAGCTGTAGCGGGAGCGACTTCGTCCCTTAGCCCGCCCGCTTCACCTCGAGCCCGTGCTCGCGGAGTTTGCGATAAAGCGTCGAGCGCCCCATGCCGAGTCGGCGTGCGACTTCCGACATGCGCCCGTCATAGGTATCGATCGCGAGCTGGATGAGGTCGCGTTCGATCGCCTCGAGCGTTCTTAGATGGCCGTCGCGGTCGAAGACGTCGACATTTTCAAAGGCGGTCGAGGAATTCCCGGCTAGCGGGCGCGGAGCGGCCGGCATCGGCGAGGCCGGGGTCTCCGCGGCGAAATCGTCTAGCATTGGCGGGCCCATGTCGACGCCGGCTGCTTCAAACTCCGATGCGAGGAGCGGGAAGTCGCGGGCGGCGAGATAGGGCGTTTCCGCGAGCACGACGGCTCGGAAGATTGTGTTCTCCAGCTGGCGCACATTGCCCGGCCATGGCTGGCGCATGAGAACGGCGAGGACTTCATGCTGCACGCCGCGCACGTCGCGGCGTTCCTCCGCATTGTAGCGCTGGATGAAGTGATCGACGAGGGCCGGAATATCCTCGGCGCGCTCTCTTAGCGGCGGGACATGAACCGGGAAAACGTTGAGGCGGTAATAAAGGTCTTCACGGAAACGGCCAGCTTTCACCTCTTCGGAGAGATCGCGGTTCGTCGCCGAGATGACGCGCACGTCGACTTTCGCCGGGCGCTTCGAGCCTATCGGATCGACCTCGCCTTCCTGCAGCACGCGCAGGAGCTTCACCTGCATATCGGCTGGGAGCTCGCCGACCTCGTCGAGGAATATGGTGCCGCCGTCGGCCTCCTGGAATTTGCCGATGTGCTTCTGGTGAGCGCCGGTAAAAGAGCCCTTTTCGTGGCCGAAAAGAATGCTCTCGACGAGGTTTTCAGGAATCGCGCCGCAATTGACGGTGATAAACGGTCTGCCGGAGCGCTCCGACGAACCTTGGATGGCGCGGGCGATCATCTCCTTGCCGACGCCGGACTCACCGGTGATGAGGATCGGAATGTTGGACGCAGCGGCTCGCTCGCCGATGCGCAGCACGTTTTTAAGCGCCGCGCTCTGGCCGATGAGATCGCCGAATGCCATCGCGCCATCACGTTTGCGCTTCAGGCGCGAGACCTCGCCCTTGAGCGTTGAAAGATTGAGCGCATTATTGATCGAGACGATGACGCGTTCGGGGCTCGCGGGCTTCACGAAGAAATCCGCCGCGCCGCTTTGCATCGCCTCGACGACGGTGTCGATGCCGCCCTGCGCGGTCAGGACGATGACGGGAAGCTCGTCGCGATAGGCCTTGGCCCGCTTCAGCGTCTCCATTCCGCCGAGGCCCGGCATGCGCAGGTCGAGCATCACGAGGGACACGTCCTGGCCCTGTTCGCCCTGCAGGATCTGGAGGGCGTTCTCGCCCGACTCCGCCTGCAAGACAGGGTAACCGGCTTTTTCGCAGACCGCGCGCATCAGGCGGCGCTGCGTCGGGTCATCATCGACAATCAAGATTGTTTTGTTGGTCACTGTCGGCGGGCCCCTCGGTTGGATGAGTTGGTCGGATCAAGGGGTATAGCGGTGAAGTTAAAGTTCGCTTTAGGCGTTTCATTCCGGGAAAAGCGCCTCAGAGTGTTAAGGGGCGGGTAAGGATTGTCTTTCGCTGCGCCGCTAAGCTGGGCTATCAGCGTCGCCGAACGCTAGGCCGCCGGAACGCCATGACTGAAGACGACCACATCCGACCGATCGAGCACTTGAACGGCGTCTCGCCGATAGCGCCAAGCTGGTTCGCGCATGCGATCGCCTTCCCCAGCGAGGAGGGCGAGGTGGACGTCGCAGGCGCGCGTATCCGTTATTCGGCATGGGGCGAGACAGGGCGGCGCGGCCTTGTCTTCATTCACGGCGGGCGCGCGCACCGCAACTGGTGGCGCCCATTTGCGCCGGCGTTCACCGATCATTATCGCGTCGTCGCCTTCGACATGTCCGGCATGGGCGACAGCGATTGGCGCCCGACCTACAATGTCAATGAATCGATCGACGAACTCTTCGCGGTCATCGACCGTTCGGGCGCGGGGAAAGGCGGGCGGCCGATCGTCGTGGGCCATTCCTTCGGCGGCTGGGTGACGCTCGCCGCGGTGGAGCGGCAGGGTGAGCGCCTTCTCGGCGCCGTCGTCATCGACAGCCCAATCGGCAAGCCCGACCCTGACGAGGGCTACACGATCCTGAAAAAGCGCGACGTCGAAGTAAAGGCGAACCGCGTCTATCCCACGATTGAGGAGCCGGTGGCGCGCTTCCGCTTCCTGCCGAACCAGCCGGCGAAGGAGCTATATCTTGTCGACTACATCGCACGGGCGGGGCTCACACGGGCGCCGCGCGCCGAAGGCGGCGCCGGTTGGACGTGGAAGTTCGATCCCGCGCATGGCAAGAATTTCGAGATCCATTATGAGCGCGATCTGTTCCTTGCGGCGCGCTGTCCGCTTGCCTTCCTATATGGCGAGCAGTCGGCATTCGCGACCGGCGAGGGGTTCGACCATCTGCGCCAGCAGACTAAGGGGCGTTCTCCCTTCGTCGTCATGCCGACCGTCCATCACCATTTGATGTTCGAAGAGCCGATCGCCTTCGTCTCGACCTTAAAAACGCTGCTCACCTGCTGGCCGGTGCGGGTAGGAAATTGAGGTCCCGTCGCGTCGTTATTTCTAACAGGCAAGGAGTCCGCAATGGCGATCACCAATCGTGAGGCTGGCGTGAACGTCCATGAAATCTCCGACGGCATATTCCGCATCAACACGCCTGTCAGGAACATTCCCGGCGGTTTTTCGTTCAATCAGTATTTGGTTGTTGATGACGAGCCTTTGCTGTTTCACACCGGGCCACGCCGGCTGTTTTCGCTGGTTCACGAGGCCGTGCGATCGGTTATCGACCCCGCAAGACTGAAATACATCGCTTTCTCCCATTTTGAAGCCGACGAATGCGGCGCGCTGAACGAATGGCTAGCCGCGGCGCCGCAAGCCGTCCCCGCATGCAGCTCTATTGCCGCAATGGTGTCGGTGGCGGACGTCGCCGATCGGGCGCCGATGCCGCTCGCCGACGGCGAACGCCTGACGCTTGGTTCGAAAACGATGCGCTGGATTGACGCGCCGCATCTGCCGCATGGATGGGATTGCGGCTTCCTGTTCGAGGAAAAGACGAAAACGTTGTTCTGCGGCGATCTCTTCACCCAGGGCGGCGCCGACTCGCCGGCGTTGACCGACGCCGACATCCTCGGCCTCAGCGAAGCGTTCCGCAAATCCCTTGACTATTTTGCGCATGCGCCGAACAGCCGGTCGCAATTGGATCGCATTGCCGGTCTCGCACCCAGAACGCTTGCTTGCATGCATGGCTCAGCCTGGTCGGGAGATGGCGGCGCCCTGCTGCGCGCCCTCGGGGCGGCGATAGGCTAATCGGTTCGCGGCGTTGGACCACAACGGCCCGCATCGCCGGCTTGCCTTCGGGTCCCCTTGCCGATCACCCTGAAATGCGCCACTAAACCGCCGGTTTTGACGGTTTGGAGACAAGGGCCATGGCGACCGCGGACGACGCACATCAGCGCCTTCAGGACGCTGAAGAGCACCGCAAAATCTATGAAGGCATCATGAAGAACGCGGCCCGTGTCGGCGTGCCGCTGACCATGGGCCTTGCGATGTTCTTCACCCAGCTCGTGATGGGGAATGGATGGTGGGCTCCGTTGTGGTTCCTCGCGACCTATCTTCTCGTCTGGTGGGTGGCGAAAACCTTCTTTTCCCACTAGCAGCAGCTGACGATAACGCCCGGGAGCTTCGATGAAGATCGCTGTCCTTCGTGAAACCCGGGCCGGTGAGTCGCGGGTCGCAGCTTCGCCGGAGACCGTGAAGAAATTCGCCGGGCTTGGCGCCGAAGTCACGGTCGAGCGCGGCGCAGGCGAGGCCAGCAATTTTCCCGACCATCTTTTTCAGGAAGTAGGCGCCAAGATTGCCTCAAGCGCCGACCAGGCGCTTGCCGACGCCGACCTCGTTCTCAAGGTTCGCGCGCCGGAGGCCGGGGGTTTTGGCAACTATCGCCCCGGTCAGCGGGTCGCGGCGATCGTCAATCCCCATGGTTCGAAGGACGTCATCGATAGCGCCGCGGCGGCGGGCGTCGAGCTTTACGCGATGGACCTGATGCCGCGCATCACGCGCGCGCAGTCGATGGACGTGTTGTCGTCGCAGTCGAACCTCGCCGGTTACAAGGCGGTGATCGACGCCGCCGCCTATTATGGGCGCGCGATGCCGATGATGATGACTGCGGCGGGCACTATCGCGCCGGCGAAGGTGTTCATCATGGGCGCCGGCGTCGCCGGGCTGCAGGCGATCGCCACGGCGCGGCGCATGGGCGCGGTCGTATCCGCGACCGACGTGCGCTGGGCTGCAAAGGAGCAGGTGGAAAGTCTTGGCGCGAGCTTCGTCACTGTCGACGAGGCCGCGATGAAAGTCGCCGAGACTGCGGGCGGGTACGCGAAGGAAATGTCCGATGACTTCAAGCGCCGTCAGGCGGAGTTTGTCGGCAAGCAAATCGCCAAGCAGAACATCGTCATTACGACGGCGCTGATTCCCGGCCGTCAGGCGCCCCGTCTTGTCACCGCAGACATGGTGCGCGCGATGGCGCCTGGCTCGGTGATCGTCGATCTTGCGGTCGAGCAGGGCGGCAACGTCGAGTTATCCCGGCGCGGCGAGGTCATCGACGTTGGCGGCGTCATCATCATCGGCTTCGAGAACGTGCCGGGCCGTCTCGCGCAGGACGCCTCCAATCTTTATGCGCGTAACCTCTTCAATTTCATCAGCGCCTTCGTGAACAAGGATACAAAGGCGTTCGATCCGGACTGGAATGATGACATCATCAAGGGCGTCGCGCTTACCCGCGGCGGCCTTATCGTGCATCCCCTGTTCGCGCCGGCGCCGTCGGCGGCGAGCGATCAAACCGCGGCGGAGTGAGCGATGGCTGAAGAAGCGGCGGCGACGACGCAACAAACGGTCGAACAGGCTGCGCGCGACGTCGCCGAAGCGGCAGAAACCCTGCGACAGACCGCGGAAACCGCCGAAGAGACTGCCAAACAGCTTTCCGCGTCGAGCGACCATGCCATGTCGCTGATCGACCGGATCCATGACATTTCCGCTGCAGTCACTGGCGGCCCCTCGGATTTCATATATCTCCTGGCGATCTTTATCCTTGCAATCTTCGTGGGCTATTATGTCGTCTGGTCGGTGACGCCCGCCCTCCATACGCCGCTGATGTCGGTTACTAACGCGATCTCCTCCGTCGTCATCGTCGGCGCCCTGATCGCCGTCGGCGCGAATGTCGCCGCGTCCGGCGCAGGGCTGTGGTCGAAGGTCTTCGGCTTCCTCGCCGTGATGTTGGCGAGCGTCAACATTTTTGGCGGCTTCCTCGTCACCCAGCGAATGCTCGGCATGTACAAGAAGAAGGGATCATAGTCCCCGATGGCTGACAATCTGCCGCCGCTAATCTACGTCGTCTCAGGCGTCCTATTCATTCTCGCGCTCCGGGGCCTTTCCTCGCCGGAGACGGCGCGCGAGGGCAATCGATACGGCATGCTCGGCATGGCGCTCGCGATCGCGACGACGCTGTTCGTCCTGCAGAACAAGAACCTCATCACTTGGGCGCTCGCCGGTTCGGCGGTGGCGATCGGGGGCGGTGTTGGGGCCGTCGTCGCGCAGCGCGTGAAGATGACCGAGATGCCTCAGCTCGTGGCGTTCTTTCACAGTCTTGTCGGCCTTGCCGCCGTCTTCATCGCTTGGGCGGCCTTCCTTGCGCCTAAGGCGTTCGGCATCGGCGAACCCGGCGACATCCATCTCCAATCGATCTTGGAAATGGGGCTTGGCGTCGCCATTGGCGCAATAACCTTTTCGGGATCGGTGATCGCCTTCCTGAAGCTTGCCGAGAAAATGTCCGGCAAGCCGATCCTGCTGCCGGCGCGGCACATCATCAATCTCGGCCTCGGCCTCTTCATCGTCCTGATGATTGGCATGCTGATGACGGGCAACCAGTCGCCGCTGATCTTCTTCCTGCTGACGCTCGCCGCTTTCATTCTCGGCTTCCTGCTGATCATTCCGATCGGCGGCGCGGATATGCCGGTTGTCGTGTCGATGTTGAACTCCTATTCGGGCTGGGCCGCTGCCGGCATCGGCTTCACGCTCCAGAATATGGCGCTCATCATCACCGGCGCGCTGGTCGGCTCTTCGGGCGCCATTCTTTCTTACATCATGTGCAAGGGGATGAACCGGTCGTTCATTTCGGTCATTCTCGGCGGCTTCGGCGGCGAGGATGCGGCGGGCGGCAAGGGCGGCGAGGAAATGCGCCCCTACAAGCAGGGCTCCGCCGACGACGCGGCGTTCATCATGAAGAACGCCGGCAAGGTGATCGTTGTTCCCGGATACGGCATGGCGGTGGCGCAGGCCCAGCATGCGCTCAAGGAAATGGCGGACAAGCTTAAAGCCGCCGGTGTCGAGGTAAAATACGCCATTCACCCGGTCGCGGGCCGGATGCCTGGTCACATGAACGTTCTTCTAGCAGAGGCGCAAGTCCCCTATGATGAAGTGTTCGAGCTTGAGGACATTAACGCCGAATTCCGAACGGCGGACGTCGCCTTCGTCATCGGCGCCAACGACGTGACAAACCCGGCGGCCAAGACCGACAAGACCTCGCCTATCTACGGCATGCCGATCCTCGACGTCGAAAACGCGCGCACGGTCCTATTTGTGAAGCGGTCGATGGCGTCAGGATACGCCGGCGTCCAGAACGAACTCTTTTTCCGCGATAACACGATGATGTTATTCGGCGACGCCAAGAAAGTGTGCGAGCAGATCGTCAAGTCGCTGCATTGAGGCGGGGCGCCGTTTGGGAGATTTTTGATGAGGACTTCCGCCCTTGCCGTCCTTGCGGCGCTAGCCGTCGCGTCCTGCGCCAGCGGGCCCTCCGCGAAAGACGAGGCGTCGTCGTTTGCCGCGTCCGAGGCGCTCGACGCTGCGCTTGCCGAACAGTCCGACGAGGTGAAGGCGCGATACAAATGGCGCCATCCTAAGGAGACCCTGGAATTTTTTGGCGTGCGGCCTGGAATGACCGTCGTCGACGTGCTGCCGGGCGATGACGGCTATTATTCGAAGATTTTGCTCGCCTATCTCGGGCCCGAAGGCCGCGTCATCGGCGCCGACTACGCGGTCGGCATGTGGAAGCTTTTCGGCGGATTCGTGAACGACCAGTTCCTGTCTCAAAAGGCGAATTGGCCGGCGGAATGGACCGCGAACGCTTCTTCGTGGACCCCGGGCGGCGGCGCCTCGGTCGGCGCCGTCGTCTACGGATCGGTTCCTCCGGAAATGAAGGGAACCGTCGACGTCGTCCTCATGGTGCGGGCGCTGCATCACTTCAATCGCTTTGAAGATGAAGGCGGCTGGCGGACCAAGGCGATGAAAGACACGATGGACATGTTGAAGCCCGGCGGCGTCGTCGGCGTCGTCCAGCACCGGGGGCCCGAGACGAACTCCGACAAATGGGCTGAGGGCGACAACGGTTATCTGAAGCAAAGCCAGGTGATCGCAGCATTCAAGGCGGCGGGATTCGAATTTCTTGGCTCGTCTGAGATCAACGCCAACCCGGCGGATCGGCCGACCGACGAGGATCGCGTCTGGCGCTTGCCGCCGACGCTCGGCACAAGCCGCAACGATCCCGCGCTCCGCGCGCAATTCGAGGCGATCGGCGAGAGCGATCGTATGACGCTGAAGTTCAGGAAGCCGCGCTAACCTAAACCCTTTTGGGCGTCTGCGAGATAAAGGCGCGTCGCGGCATCCTCCGTAAGGCCGATCGCGCGGTCAAAAGCTAGGCGCGCCTCTGCCTTTCGACCGCACGCGGCCTGTGCATGGGCGCGGGTCGCCCAATAGGGTTGGTGCGTGACGACTCGATGCTGATCGATAGCGTCCAAAGCTTTTAACGCTGCGCTGGGTTGCCCGGCATTCAATACGGCTCCCGCCCTCGCGATGGCCGCACCGATCGACGGCGCGAGTGCCATCAGGCGGTCATACAGCCTCACAACCGCCTCGCGCGTATCGACGCCGGTTAGCCGCGCGCAGACATGAGCGGACTGGATCGCAGCCTCAATCTGGAAGCGTCCTGCCGCCCTGAAGCGCGCGGCCTGCGAAAGCGTCACCTCCGCGGCGGCGATCGACCGCCTATCCCAGAGCGCGACGTCCTGCTCGCCAAGGGGCATATATCGTCCGCCGGCCCGCCGCGCGCGGCGGCGCGCCTCGATGAATGTCATCAGCGCGAGAAGTCCCCACGCCTCGGCGTTTGTTCCAAAGAGCCGGGCGGCGAGGCTTGCAAGAAACATCGCCTCGCCGGTGAGACCGGCGTCGTCGCCGTTCTCGCCGCCATTGTCATAATCGGCGCCAAACGCCGCATAGATCGCGTCGAGCACCGCAGCCGCGCGCGGCCCCATCTCGTTTGAATCCGGCGCGACGAAAGGAATGTGCGCCTCCGCGATCTTGCGCTTGGCGCGCACTAGACGTTGGCTCATCGTCGCAGGCGAGACGAGAAACGCCGACGCGATGCGCGCAGCGTCGAGGCCAAGCACAGTCTGCAGCATCAACGGCGTCCGGACGCTTTCGTCGATCGCAGGATGCGCGCAGATGAAGAGAAGCGTCAGTCGCTCGTCCACAATTTTTTCCTTGCCGGCAGAATCCGCCGCCTCTTCGATCGCGCGGATGATTTCGGGCTCGCCGGCGCGGCGCACGCCGGCTCGCCGCGCGGCGTCCAAAAGCTTTCGCCGCGCGGCGGTGATGATCCAGGCATCGGGGTTGGCAGGCGGCCCATCGACCGCCCAATGCGCGAGCGCGGCGGCCAAAGCGTCGCCGAGCGCATCCTCGGCGGCGGCAATGTCGTGAGTGCGCGCGGCGAGGAAGGCAACAAGGCGTCCATAGGAATCGCGGGCAGCAGCCTCGGCGGCTGCCCGCGCTGTGTCTGCGGTTGTCGTCACCCGATCGCCCAGAGCGGACGCACCTCGACCATGCCATAGGCGGCAGCGGGGCATCTCACCGCCCAGTCGAGCGCGGCGTCGAGGTCCTGCGCCTCGATGACGTAATAGCCGCCAAGCTGCTCCTTCGAGTCCGTGAACGGGCCATTCTCGATCCGCCCTGCGCGGACCCTGCGCGCCAGACGCGTGTGGTCGAGCGGGGCTCCTTCGACCATTGCGCCCGACCTTCTCAACGCCTCGGAATAGGCCATATGCTCGCCAACGATCCTCATCTGTTCGGTCGCGGGAAGGGCGTGAAACGCGTTTTCATCGTCATAAAGCATGAACATGAAGCGCACTTATCACTCTCCCTGGCCGTAATCGGGGACCGCCCGCACATCGACGCGGCCAGTCTTTGCAGCGGGGCATTTTGCGGCCCATCGCGCAGCCTCGTCGAGATCAGCGACTTCGAGTATGAAGTAACCGCCGAGCTGTTCCTTGCTGTCTGTAAAGGGACCGTCCTCGACCCGTCGGCGGCCGTCCTTGACGGTGATAACCGTCGCCAAGCCGGGCGCGGCAAGGGGCGCGCCGCCAAGAACGACGCCGGCCTTCGACATTTCGGCGGAGAAAGCGAACCATTCCGCCATATACGCTTCAAACGCGGGCTTTGCCGCGTTTCGTCGGGCGAAGTCCTCCGGACTTTCAAAGGCGAGCAGCATAGCTTTCATGTCGTCTCCTGTTAAACTGACCGGATCTTTCCCGGCGATTGCATAGGAAAGACGCAGGCGCGCGCGCCATTTCGACATCAATCCCCGAACGACCGCAAAAAATTATTGCGGAGATTATCGAAGCGGTCGCGTAGGTTGTCGGGCGTGTTGAGTGCTGCGAGGTCAGCGCCCAGGCGATCAAGCTCGAACGCCATTGCGCGGTGCTCGGCGCTGCGGATGCGGCTTTTCACCCAGCCGACGGCGGCTATCCGTTCGCCGCGGGTCACGGTCTCCACGCGATGGACGAAGCTTGACGCATAAAGCGCCAGCGTTCCCGCCGACGGCTTCAGCCGGTCTTCCGCGCCCGCGCTGTCGATAATGAGTTCGCCGCCGTCATAAGTCTCAGGCGCGCTGAGGAAGAGGGTGAAGGAAAGATCGGTCCTGACGCCGTCGATGAAGGGCGCATCGACATGCGCGCCGTATGCCATTCCCTCGCCATAGCGGTTCAGCATCAGCCGCGCGATCGCGGCGGGCTGCGCCGCACTCTGGAAGACGGGGTGCGAGACAACAGCGCGCTCGATCAGCGCCAGCGCGGCTTTCGCCTTGCTGGTCGGAGCGGCCTGCTGGTTCCGCTTGGCCTCGCGCGCCCGCCCGGCGGCGGTAGCGCGGCCGTCGATCCAGACATCCTCCGACGCCAGCGCGTCGCGGACGGCGCCTAGCGCCCCTTGGTCGAGCACATCGGCGATTTGCAGAAGCATAAAACACCTTGCGAATAAGTCGCGATTGCAGCGTTATCCCATCTCGCTATAGTGCGCGCGCCCCTCCGAGGAAACGCTGATGACCCGCCGCCTGAAACTTTTGACCGGACTGTCGACAATCGCGGTGACCGGAGCGCTGGCGCTGTCAGGCTGCGGCAGTGAAGGCGAGGGCGCGAGCGAGGGCGAAGGCGCGCGGAGCGCCCAGGCCGCGGCCCATGCCGAAGGAGAGGGGGAAGGTGGCAGCCCCATTGCGCCGCAGGCGGCGCCCGCGAGCGGCGAGGGCGAGGGGGGGGTCGATATCGGCGCCGCGACCACCGATGCGGTGGTTTTCCGATCGGCGCTAGCAATCGCCGAGGCGCACGTGCTGGCGGCGCGCGACGCCTATGCGGTAGGTCGCAAGGAGGAAGCCGCCGGCATGTTCGCCCATCCGGTGAGCGAAGTGCTGGCCGACATGGAGGGCGCGTTCAAGGCGCGCGGCGTGGCGCCGTTCAACCAACTTTTCATTGATGCGTCCGACGGAGCTATTCACAACGAGGCGCCGGCCCGGATCGCTGCGCGCACGGAGGCGATCATCGCCGCGCTCGACAAGGCCGCAGATCTCGCGCCCGATGATCCGCGGCCGGCCGGCGTAATTGCCGCCGGCGTCGTCTCCGACCAGATCGACCGCGCCGTCGACATGTACCGGCTCGCTGCAGAGTCAAACGATTACGGCCACTACCTCGACGGGTACGGCTTCTTCAAAGCAGCGAAGAATGTTTTCGCGCGCAATCGCGCCGTGATCGGCAAGGATGCTCCAGATGCCGAAAAGACGATCGAGACAGCGTTCTCGGCGCTCGCCGGCGCCTATCCGCAGGCCGGCGCACCCGCCTCGATCGATGCTGATGTCGCCGAATTGTCGGCAGCCTCCTCGCGCGTGATGCTGTCGCTCGGGCGCTGATCATTCCGCCGCGATGAAGCGCGCATCGACCGGCTGGTGATCCGAATACTGGAAGTCGAGGTCGCGCGTCTTCACGCTTTGCGCGCGCACGTTCGGCGAAATGACAAAGCCGTCTATCACGGTGGTGAAGTTCTCGTCCCTCACATAAGGACGCTCGTTCGTCCTGACGCTCGGCGTGTCGCGATCGATGGCGACTGACCAGCCTTTCGGCAATTCCTCATAAGGGAAGGGATGCACCCAGAAGAGATATTTCTCTTCAGTCGTCGTCGGCCGGCCCGGGCGGTGAAATTCATAATTCCAGTCGCCGCCGATGATGACGCGCCGTCCTTGTTCGTATTCGCCCCGCGCGAAGGCGATGACGGCGCGCAGCTGTTCAAGGCGCACATTGGCCCCCTCGTCGAAGGCTGAAAGATGGACGTCGATCACCGTCCAGCCGCCGCGCGGCGTCGGCAAGCGGACGACATGGAGATGATATCGTCGCTTTGTCATACCGAGAATGTATTGAGGCTCCAGCGGCAGCGGCACGATCTGGCGTTCCGCGCCGCCGACTCCGACAGACGTCAGCAGGCCATGGCGAGCGGCGAACGGCGGCGGCAGGAGGCGCGTCGCGAAGTCCGCGGAGAACGCGTTGTCGCGCCCCTCGAGCGCCTTAGCAGCCGCCGCAACGCTGTCAGCGCCGCGTGTCAGGAGGCTTGCGCGCGCCGTCTCCTGCAGCAGGATGACATCGGAGGTGGCCGCGGAAAGCTCGCGCGAGATGCCTTCAAGATTCTTCCGCGTCACCGCCGCGCTCGGCGGCAAATAGTTCTTGCCGCCGTCGACCGAGAAATCAGACTCCGCGCCAAGGCCCGCATAGCCAAGATTCCAGGTAGTTACGCTAAGCGCATCATTTTCGAGTCTGCGCAGCGCGCTAGTCGGCCCCAGATATTCAAGGACGATATTCTTGTCCATTCTGTTCACACTGATCGTTGCAACGAGGCAAATAGCGAGAAGCGCCGCAGCAGCCAGAGTCGCACGCCCAACTATCTTCATCGCTCTCACCTGGTCTCAGTTCCGGTCCGCTTGCGGCGTTCACCGGGCGCCGGCGCTTCTGTCGTCGCTTCCGCGAGCGCGGCATCAAAGACGATCGTCGGCAGCATGCCTTCTAACTCCGGCTTGCGCGCGAGGCGGCTGGCGGCGGCCTGCACCACGCCGACAATGGCGGTCAATCCCGCCCATTCATTGCTCATGTCGCCGATGAAGCCTACGAGGCTGCCTTTCTGTTCCAGCATCAGCGTGATGTCGGTGAAGCGCCGCTGGAACATAGGATCTGCGCCGATGAGGTCGCGCGGCAGTCCAGCGAGCGCCGCCATGAAGTCCTGAATGAAGGCATTATAGGAAGCGACGTAGAGCACGGCGCCGGCGGCGGCGACGGCGCCGATTGCGACGAGCGTCGATACGTTTGTCAGGAAAACTGCGTTCGTGGTGTAGAGCCCGCGCATTGGCGTGTAGAGGATGAGAAGGTTGATCGAAAAAATCGCGATTGCAAAAATGAACACGGGCGTCATCTGGTTCTTGGCGCGGGCGAGCAGCATCATTGCGTCGACATAGGAAAATTCGACGGAGCGTTGCGCGATGGCGACGCTCGCCGACCCCGCGTCCGCTGTGCGGGCGACGATGCCGGCGCCCGTGGCGTTGAAGGCTGCAGAATCAGCAATGAACTGTGTGACGATGCAATAAATGAGCACCATGCCGCCGCCAAAGAGCAGCGTCGAATAAGGGGCGTAGATCGCGTAGGTTTGCCGGAGGCGCTTTCGCGTCTCGGGATCGGGGTGTTCAACGGCAGAGGCGGTATAGGCGGCGATGATCGCGGAAACGAATACAAGTGCGCCGATCGCCCACCAGGGGTGACGCGCGATGACCGCGATGAAATCCATCTCAGGCGTCGTTGCATCGACCGCCCAGAGAAGGAGCGCGCACACGGCGAGTAGCGCCATTTCGCCAATCGCGCCGGAACAGCGGCGGTCCTTGCCGGCGACTTTGAACTTGAGCGAGTGCCGCTCGATCCAGACCGGCCCCGCCCGCCAATAGGCCGCGATCAGAAACGCGGAGGCGATCAGCCAGCCGCAGAAGATAACGATGGCCGAGACCGCCGGGACTTCCATTGCACCCATTATAGCTTGCTCCGTCGTCGAATCATCTGCCTCCGGCGCAACTTGCGGACGCCCGCTTTGGTGCGTCGGAATTGAAATTGGTGTCGGTTGGGCCTAAGCACGACATCTCAAGTGGCGTTCGTGATAGTATATCAGGGGAACAGGCATGAAAGACATCCTCAAGAAAGTCGACGCCGAGTACAAAAAGTCAGCAAGCGGATCGACGACCGAGTTTTCCGTAACACCGGCTTCAGCGCCAAAATTCTGGTACCTCATCATCATCGGTGGCGTGATCTTTCTCGGCGGGCTCCTCGGCCTTGGAATCTTCGGCATATTGATGGGCGGCGGCGCGATCGCCTATGGGCTGCTTCGCGATCAGCGGCCGAAAGACCATAAGGTCCCGATGACGTTTTCGGTGACGCCGACATCGGTCATTTCGGGCGGGCGCACCTTCAACAAGGACGACATCCACCGTCTGAAGATCGCCAACCCCTGGTTCGATCGCGCCGGCCTGGACGTCTATACGACGAACGCGAACCAGGCTGCCGGCATGGCGCATGGCATGAAGCTCGGCGAGCTTTGCTATGGCCTCACCGTCGAGTCTGGCGGCAAAGCGCATCTTCTCGCCGGGGGCATGGACAGAACGACGGCGTTCGGACTTCTCTCCGACGCGTCAAAGGTTCTTGGACTTGAAGTAAGCTGAAGCGCTTAGCGCCGCCGCGGCCGCTCGGCGACATCGTCCGCGGACGGACCGGGCGGCAGTTGCTCCTTGAGGTCCTTGGGGTTCCAAGGGCCGTAGGAAAAGCTGCGCGCGCCGGGACGCGGCTCGTAGCCGGTGAAAGGCGTGCGCTCGGACAAGGGCGGCGTTGACCGCATCTCGGGACGCGGCGCGGATTCCTTCTTGCGGAACATCCCGAAGAGCCCCGCGTTTGGGGCGACATACTTGACGCTCGCCTTGCTGAGCCGGTCAGGGAAGAGCGACATCAGCTCTGTGATGTCGGCGGGCATATTTGTCGAGACATTGAGCCCGATCTCGCGCGCTTCCGCCGCCTCGATGGGATAATCATGCGTCCAGCGGCCGCTGGCGAGCTGTTCGGCGACGTTGTTCGCAGCGTTGTCCGAAACGGTTCCCTTCAGGAGCTCTCGCGCCGCGCGCTTCAGTTGGTCAATCGCCATGCGGCCCACATCGGCCAGTACGATCGTGTAATCGTCGGTTGCGTCGGGCGCCTTCTCCGCGCGCAGCCGCAAAAGGGAGGCCGCCGGCACGCCGCCGATCTGCGGATCGATCGGACCAAGCACTGCGTGCTTGTTGAGGACGATTTCGCGCGCCGCCATCGCGATCAGCGTGCCGCCTGACATGGCGTAATGCGGCACATAAACGGTCGTCTTCGCGGGGTGCGCCTTAAGCGCGCGCGCGATCTGCAAGGCGGGCAGAACAAGCCCGCCCGGCGTGTGCAGCACCATGTCAATCGGCGTATTGGCAGGTGTCGTCCGGATCGCTTCGAGAACGTCCTCGGAGTCGTTAAGGTCGATGTAGCGAAGCTGTGGAATGCCGAGGAGGCCCATCGGCTCCTGCCGGTGCACGATGGCGATGATTCGCGACTTGCGCTTTTTCTGGATCGCGGAGAAGCGCCTTTCGAGCTCTGCTGCGCGGCTTCTTCGCGCGAGCGCCGGAATAAGGAAGAAGACAACGATGAAAAACAGGAACGGCAATGCGCCGATCAGTTCGTCCATTGCTTCAGGCCTCCCCTCATGATCGTCAGACCTCTGGGCCGCGCGCGGCCGGGTCCGCTTTCTGCTTCATGTCGATGTTGAGATAATTGACTGCAAAAATGACGGCCGAGACAAGTTCTGTCGTCGCATCCGACTGCGCATAGGTCGCGCGCGTCTTGACATGCCATCCATGCGTCTTGGCGATCCAGAGCGCGGCCTTATAAGGCGCGCCGCCGATTTCGCCGATGTCGAAGGCGCCGGCGATCGGCGCCTCGAGATCCGCCGTCGTCGTTCCCGCCTCCTTGTCCTCAATCTCGACTTCGATGACCGGCAGGACGCCTTTCAGCACGAAGGACTTGCGCATCGCAGCCACGGCCGCCGCCGCATGATCCTCGACCGAAATCCCGGGATGAAAGGAAGCGTGAACCATGATGACGGCGGCGCCGCCGTTCGAATAGTTGCAGGATACGTCGCGGCTAGTGTCGTCATAGGACGCGACGTCTGTAAGTCTCAGCCAGCCCTGGCGGCTATCGGTCGAGAAATCGAATTCGAGCGGACATTCGAGGCCGCTCGCCGAATGGACGAGCAGATCGTCCCTGCGCCGCCATCCGGATGGCGCTTCCATTTCGACAAGAGCGCGCGGGAACTCGACCGCGGGTGCGGAGAGAATCTTTCCGCGCGCAAGGAACAGCCTTCCAGTGAAGAGCGCCGCCGCCTTTTTTTCGTGGAAGGTCGAGACGCCTGTATCGGCCTGGACAGCGGCTGCAGCCTCAAGGCGCGCGACCGGGGCCACATCAGTCCCCAGTGCGTCGAAGTCTATGCCGCTGGCGAAAATTTCGGGTGATGCGGCGGCGCCAATGGCTCCGCCAGCGCCATAGGTCGGCGTCTCGCAGGCGGAGAGCCCGAGCGCGGCAGCCGACGCCGCAACAACAACAACCTGCGTTCGCAAGAAAACGCCCCTCGACACCCATACCCGTCCGCCGCCTTCCCCAAAGGCCGGACGCCGTCACTGTGTCTGAAGATCAGGCCTCGTGCGAGTCCTGATCCGCCGTTAACCATGCCCCGCGGCGCGCCAGTGGCTTAGCAGCAACTTGGCGAGTTCCTCTGGCGCGTCTTCCTGCATCCAGTGGCTGGCTTTCTCGATGCGGGAATAAGTCCAAGGGCCGTCGACATAGGCCCCCGACCGGATCATTTGTTCCTCAATCAGGTACTTCTCGCCCACCGACCAGACGCCCAATGTCGGCAGGGAAACGCGCTCCGGCCCGCGCGCGCCTTCTTTCGGCGGCGCGAGCATCCGCGTCAGGCTTGCATTCGACCGGTACCAATTAAGGCCCGCGGTCAGCCGTCCCGGCCGTGACAGCAGGCGGATCGTCTCCTCGGGATCGCGCGCGCCGTCCCAGTGATTGCGCAGAAGCGCCCAGTCGTTGCGCCGGTAGAGCCACTCGCACGCGCCGCGTAGCTGGTGGACGAGGATGTAGAAGCTCCGCCGTTTCTGTTCGGCGCCCGCCTTCAGAAAAGCGCGCATGTGGCCGACCGACAGCGCTGACAGCGAAAGGAAACGCTCGGGCATCCGAGCAGCCAGCATCCACGCGACCGGCGCGCCGAAATCATGCCCGACGAGATGCGCTCGCTTGATCTTGAGCGCGTCGAGGATGGCGATGACGTCGGGCGCAGCGCCTGTCTCGATGTCATAATCAGCGACATCCGCGGCCATGTCCGTCTCGCCGAAGCCGCGCATGTCCGGCGCGACCACCCTGTATCCTTCTTGAACGAGATACGGGGTCAGGCGCTCCCACACGGCGGACGAATCCGGAAAGCCATGTAAAAGGATCGCCGGGGTGGCGCATTCGTCGCCGCTGTCGCGGACGAAATGGGTCAGGCCGTTCGCGGCGATCCGATGCGTACGTCGTTCAAAGCTCATGCGCGATCAGAACGGCGCAGCGCGGGCGATTAGGGCAGGGGCGTCGATAAGCGCATCGGAAGCGCCATAGCCATAGCTGCGCGCTTCGGGGTCGAGACGTGCATTGCAGAAGGCGTCGAAAACGAAATCCGGTGCGACGCCGTAGAGCGCAGCGCCTTGAAGGGCGAGCCCCATGTCCTCTGCGAAAGCGCGTGCGGAGCTTTCGTTGAGCGCGCCGGGTTCGAGCCATTCTGCTAGGCGCCGCGCATGGCGGTCGTAATGGCCATTCGATCCTTGGGCGCGCGCGACTTCGCCAATTACGGCCTCAAGGCTGTCTGGCTCGCGTCCGATTGCGCGCAGGATATCGAGGGCGATGACATTCCCCGAGCCTTCCCAGATGGCGTTCAGCGGTGAGGCGCGGAAATGGCGCGCCATCACGCCTTCCTCGATAAAGCCGGCGCCGCCGTGGCATTCGAGCGCCTCGTAAACGACTCCCGGCTGCCGCTTGCAGGTCCAGTATTTTGCAATCGGCGTTGCAAGGCGAATGAATGCAGCCTCGCCTTCATTTTCGGCCGCGTTGTCAAAGCCGCGTGCGACTCGGAAAGCAAGCGCGGTCGCAGCCTCGCTCTCGATCGCGAGATCAGCGAGCACGCGCGCCATCGCCGGCTGATCGATAAGCTTTTTCTGAAACGCGCTGCGGTGCTCTGCGTGCCACAAGGCCTGCGCAAGGCTCGCCCGCATGCCGCCTGCCGAACCGACGATGCAGTCGAGCCGCGTATGCTGCACCATGTCGATGATAGTTCTGACGCCGCGGCCAGGCTCGCCAACGAGTTCGGCGTAGGCGCCGTGATATTCGATTTCGGACGAGGCGTTGGCGCGGTCGCCGAGCTTGTCCTTGAGACGCATGATGTAGATGGCGTTGCGGTCTCCGTTGGGCTTCCAGCGCGGAACGAGAAAGCAGGAAAGTCCTTCCTCGGCGTAGGCGAGCGTGAGGAACGCGTCGCACATCGGCGCGGAACAGAACCATTTGTGCCCGGTCAGCGTCCAATGATCGCCGCTGCGCTCGGCGCGGGTCGTGTTCGCGCGGACGTCGGAGCCGCCCTGCTTCTCGGTCATCGCCATGCCGATGGTGACGGCATGCTTTTCAATGGCGGGAACGAAGCGCCGATCATACGCGAGATTGGTCGCGCGCGGGATCCAATCGTCGGCAAGGCGCGGCTCATGCAACAGCGCCGGCACCGCCGCATAGGTCATCGACATCGGGCAACAGACGCCGCCTTCCGCCTGGCCCATGAGAAACAACAGCGCAGCGTGGAGAACGTGGCCCGCCTGATCGACGGTCCAAGCGCCGGCGGCGACGCCCGCAGACAAGCCAAGGTCCATCAGTGCGTGATAGGCGGGGTGAAATTCAACCTCGTCCAGCCGATGACCATAGCGGTCAAAGCTCTTCAGCACCGGCGTCACCCGGTTTGCCTGCATTCCCCAGTCGATCACCTCGGCCGACCCGCAACGGCCGCCGAAGGCGGAGAGCCGGTCGACATGCGCCTCGCCGCCGGCGGCTTCGACCGCGCCGATAAGGGCGGCGTCATTGTCGTAAAGATTGATGTCCTCGAAGGGCGGAGGCTGGTTCGTGACGTCATGGGTCTGCAGAACCGACCGGGGACGGAAATGCGGCATGGCTGCCTCCGGGCCGGGCACCGCGCTGGCGCCCGATGTGAGTCGAACTTCTATCCCGCTTCGAGGGCGAGGCGTAGACTGTCCGGCAGCCGGAGGACCGCCATGGCCGACGCCACCCTTGTGGAATTCGTGAAAAGCGCCCTAGCTCTCGGGGAAAGCCGCGCCCGGATCGCCGAAGTGCTGAAAAAGGCAGGCTGGGCCGACGATCAGATCGCGGGCGCGCTTGACGCCTTTGCGGAGGTCGATTTTCCGGCGCCGGTCCCACGGCCCCGTTCCTACGGCTCGGCGCGCGAAGCGTTCCTTCTCATAGTCTATTTTTCGCTGCTTGGCATGGTGGCTACGCAGGTCGGAGGGCTCGCTTTCGCCTGGATCGACCGCTTCTTCGCCGATGAATTGACCCGAAACGCATACGAATACAGTTGGGCCAACTCCGGCCTGCGCTGGTCGATCTCCTCCCTTGTCGTCGGCTATCCGATCTTCCTGTTTCTCGGCTGGCGCCTCGCGGACAAGAAGCGTCGTGACCCTGACAGGCGGCGCAGCCGAGTGCGCGCCTGGCTCACCTATGTGACGCTGATCTTCGCGGCGGGTGCGCTCATCGGCGACCTCGTCGCGATCGTCTATCAATTCCTTGAGGGCGGTCTGACGGCACGGTTTCTTTCAAAGGCTGCGGTTGTCGGCGTCATCTCCGCCGCGATCCTCTGGAATTATTCGCGCGATGCGGAGCGCATGACAGGCGGCGTCGATCTCGCTGGCCGCGTCCTCGCGATCGTCTCGACCCTCGTGGTCGCGGCGCTCGTCGCCTGGGCGTTCTCGATCGTTCGGGGCCCGGCCGCGGCGCGCGCCCGCGTCGCCGACGACCAACGCATCGAACATCTTATTGTGATGACGCGCCTTGCAGACTGTCACCTGACGTATTTCGGAAATCTTGGCGATGAATTCCCGCCGATGCGCGCCGCGCTAGCTGACCTCGGCTCCCGCAAGCCTGTCGCAGCCGGCTGCACCGAGCCTGATCCTGTCGACCCAATCTCCGGGCAGCCCTATCGCTACCGTCGCCTTGACGCCGACAGCTATGAATTGTGTGCGACCTTCGAGGGCGGCTGGCCGGAAGGCGACGACGCTGGCACGCCGGCGCGACGGACGATCAGCAGCTATTACTCCTCCGCCAATGAGCAGCGGACGCTGCAATTGCCGACCGGCGGCGGCGAGACATGCTTCACCATCGACGCTGAAAAGTTTGAAACTGCTAGTGATCCGCGTACCGGCGAGGTCGTCAGCGAGGATCCGCCGCCGCCAATCGAGGACGTGCAAGAGGACTAGCTGTTGCCGGCGATTTTTGAGCTTCATGAAATCGGCGCGCTGCCTCTTTACGCTCAGGCGCTGCTGGCGTCGCGCATGGCCCGCCGGGCGATCTTTTGCTTGCCGGAAAGTTTTCCGGCAGGAACAAAGCGCGAGTTGCTGGCCGTCTGTGACCGGCTCGACGAGCTTTGCAGAAACGGCGGCGCGGCGATGACGGTCATGCGGCCCCTTTACGAGCGCGCGAACGCATGCCGCTGCTCGGCGGCCGGCGAGGCGGCTGAAGCCCTCTACTGGGCAGTAGACGCTACGGCTTCTGCTGATGCGGCAAATGACTTTCCCGTCGATGAGACGTGCAGGCGCGACGCCCGCCTCGCCTTCGCCGCCGCCGGGCGCGCCGAAGGTCTTTCGCCCCTGCAGGTCATGACGCTTCTCGCCGCCGACATGGACCAGCTGCGGTTCGCCTGCGCGGAGGCGGGCGTCGGGACCTATGACGCGCTCGGCCCTGCGGTCATGGGAAGGCTCGCGCCTGTCTGGCCGCCGTCACGCAAGAGCGACGCCGAGGGCCGCTGACAAGTCATCGATTGCCGGCCGCACGTCGCCGAAGGGGACCTTGATCGTCCGCATGCCCATCGCTTGCGCGGGTTTTAGGTTGACGCCGAGATCGTCGAGAAACACGCACGCCGACGCCGGCAGGGCGAGCGCCTCCAGCATCATCTCGTAGATTCGCGGTTCGGGCTTCCGGAAGCCGGCTTTCGACGATTCGATCACATGATCGAAAAGGACGAAGACCTCGCGGATTGCGGCCTCGCCGCGCGCCTTGCGCTCGCTGCGGACGGGATCAAAGCCCTCGAAATTGTTGGTGATGCAGCCCGCCTTGAGGCCCGCCGCCTTCACGCGCCGCAGCGCCGTGACCATCTCCGGCTTCAAGGCGACATCGAGAAGCGCGACAAAGTCGTGTCCCGAGATTTCGTGCCCGGCCGCGCGCGTCTCGGCGGCGAATAGGGCGTCGAACTCTTCGAACGTGATTTCCGCGCGTTCAAAGCGCGCAAAGGCGCCATGATGGAGGTTCGACTTGATGACGCCGCCGATGAAGCGGTTAGGGAGCCCATGGCGCTTCTCGTAAATCGCGAAATTCTCGACCGGCGAGGTCGTGAAGACGCCGCCGAAATCGAAGATGACCGCCCTGAACCCGACCGCCGTCATGCGGCCCGGGGTTTGAGGCCGAAACGCTTGGCGACGAAAGCGTCAACCATGCGCTTCGGGAGCAGGTTCGGCAGCGTCCACATCGAGAATTTGTTCCTGAGGATTGCGTAGCGGGTCTTTGGATTTGGCGTCATCAGGATGTCGCGCACGAGGTTTCCGACATCCTCGGCCTCGAGGCCCTGATCGCCATAGGCCTGCATCATGCCCTTCATGCGCTCGAGGTCGGCGAAATATTCCGTATGCCGATATTGGTCGAAGTCGAGATCGTCCGCCTTCGCCCAGATCGGCGTCCTGATCGCGCCGGGGCCGACGATGACGACATCGATCCCGTGCGTCGTCAGTTCGCGCCGGAGGCTTTCCGACATCGCCTCGAGCGCATGCTTTGACATCGCGTAGGGGCTCATGAAGGGCGAGGCCATCTTTCCGGCGACGGAACTCATGTTGACGATGCGCCCAGGTGGGCCCTCGGCCGCCTTGTCCGCGCCGAGGAGCGGCAGGAAGGCCTTGGTCACGCGGATCGGGCCATAGACGTTGATGTCGATCTGGCGCTTCAGATCGTCGAGATTGAGATAGGCGACCGGGCCGCCGACGGCGATTCCGGCGTTGTTGACCAGCGCGCCGAGCGTCTCGCCCTTGAGAGCCGCCTTCACCGCGGCCGCGCCGCGCGCGATCCCCGCCTCATCGGTGACGTCGAAGAGGAGCGGCATGAAGTTGGGCCCCAGCGCGGCCGCAGCCTCGCTTGCGTCTTTTTCCTTGCGCACGCTGCCGAAGACGCGCCAGCCGGCGTCGACGAGGGATTTCGCGATGGCACGGCCGATGCCGGTGGAAACGCCGGTTACGACGGCTGATTTGTTGGGAAGGCTCATGATTTCTCCGTTATTGGCCTGATCCAGGCGAGCCGCTCTTCCGGCATGTAGTCGCTCCTCGGCGTGAAAGGCGATGGGTCGTTGAAGGCGCCGATCAGGATGTGCGTTTCGCCGGGCCATTTCTCGCTCTGATACGACAGCGGCGTGCCGCAGGTTTTGCAATAGCCGCGTCTGACTCCTGGCGAACTGGCGTAATGAGCAGCGCCTTCCCCGAACCACTCGACCCGCTCCGCTGGAAAGCCGACCCACGTCGAGAACGCCGCACCCGTAGTTCGGCGGCAGCTCTCGCAATGGCAGACGGAAACGAATTTCGGCTGCCCTTGCGCGCGGAAGAGAACCCGGCGGCAATGGCAGCCGCCATCATGGATTTCGGTCACAGCCCCATCGCCTTCGCCATATCGGCGTTCTTCGCCATCATCGACTGGAAGGCGGGCCGCGCCTTGATGCGCTCGACATAGGTCTTTACCGCGCCTTCAAGCGGGATCGCCCCGAACATGGTCGCAAAGTTCAACGTCGAGCCCATTACGACGTCGGCGGCGGAAAACTTTTCGCCGAGAATATAGGGCCCGTTCGACAGCGCCTGCGCGATCGCGGCCATGACGCGGTCATAATCGCCGTGGCCGGCGGCGACCGCGTTCTCGCGGGTCACCTTGCCGAGCTTGTCCAGCATCATAGGCTCGATGCAAGACGGCGCGAAGAACATCCAGCGATAATAGATGCCTCGCTGCGGATCATTAGTCGCCGGCGCAAGGCCCTTCTCCGGATAGATATCCGCGAGATAGGCGCAGATCGCCGCCGCCTCGGTTACGATGACGCCCCGATGGGTGAGCGTCGGCAACTTTCCCATCGGGTTGAGTTTCAGGAACCCTTCGGTCCGGCCTTCGCCCTTGCGCAGATGGACGAGCTTCACCGTGCAGACGTCGCCAAGCTCTTCGCTCATCCATAGCGTGGTGCCGCCGCGCGTTTGCGGCATGTGATAAAGGAGGGGGCGGTCAGACATGGCGTGCTCCGGAGTTTAGCCGCGCGTCGCTTCATAAAGCGCGATGGCGGCAGCGTTCGAGACGTTGAGGCTTTCCATCTCCTGCGCGATCGGGATGCGATAGAGCGCATCGCAGGTCTCGCCGACAAGCTGGCGCAGCCCTGCGCCCTCGGCGCCGAGGACGATTGCGATCGGACGGTCGCTCGGCATCGCCGAAATCGGCAGCGCGCCTTCGCCGGCAAGGCCGGCGCAGTGATAGCCTAGGTCTTTCAATGCTTCGAGCGCGCGCGAAATGTTGACCGCTTTCACGCACGGCAACGTTTCAACGGCGCCGGCGGCGGCCTTGGCGAGCGCGCCGGAAAGCGGAGGCGTGCGGCGCTCCTGCACGATCGCGGCGCGCGCGCCAAAGGCTGCGGCGGATCGAAAGACGGCGCCGATATTCTGCGGATCGGTGATCTGGTCGAGGACCACGACTGGCCGGCGCGTTCCGTCCGGCTCGCACACCTCTTTAAGGCGCGCGCGCTCAAGATCGAAGGCTTCAACGGCGAGCCCCTGATGCACGGCGCCCGGCTGCAAAAGCCGGTCGATTGCGTCGGGACGCGCGTCTTCGATCAGGGCGAGGCGCTCTTCAGGGAGTTGTAGCGTCTTCAGCCAGTCCATCGCGTTTTTCGTGGCGAAACCGCGTTTGATTCGGCGCGCCGGGTTTGCAAGCGCAGCCGCCGCCGCGTGCCGGCCATAAAGCCATAACGCGCTGTCTTCAGGTTTCGGGCGCTCATGCGCGCGGGGCTGGTGATTACGGGTCGGTCGGCGTTGATGCTGCATCGAGGCGTCTATAGCCGCTGGGCTGCCGAGGCGAAACAAGGGTTTGCCTTGAGGTCTGTCACGGTTGCGCGCGTCTGGCGCCTTGGCTATAGACCCGCGCACTCCCCGCGCCGGGGCGACCCGGCAAGCTGTTTCAAGAAAGCGCCTCCGCGGCGTCGATCGACCAGTTCCGTGGAAGGGTGGGAGAGTGGCTAAATCCAGCAGACTGTAAATCTGCCCGCTTCGGCGTACGGTGGTTCGAATCCACCCCCTTCCACCATCCCCCTCATTGCTCCGGCAGCGCGAAGGCGACGATTTCATCGCCCGGCTTGGTGTCGACATTGCCGTAGCCGCCCGAGGAGATGACTACGTACTGGCGCCCATGCCATTCGTAGATCATCGGCGTCGCGACCCCGACGGTCGGCAATTCGCCCCTCCACAATTCCTTGCCGGTCTCGACATCGAAGGCGCGGAGGTAATGGTCGAGCGTCGCGCCAATGAATACGATGCCCGTCGCTGTGATCGCCGGTCCGCCGAGCGTCGGCGTCCCGAGATCGAGTGCGATGCCGCCCGCCAGCTCTTCGGTGGTGCCGAGCGTCCGCCGCCAGACAAGCCGCCCGTCCGAAAGATCGACGGCCGCGAGCACGCCCCAGGGCGGTGGGTTGCAGGGAAGGCCGAGCGGCGAGAGCAGCTCGTCGCGCCGCGAGCCGTAGGCGGCGCCCGTCTGCGGGCTTACCTCGGAGTCGTGATAGACTTCCTCCGCCGCCTCCACCTCGTCCGTCTTTATGGCTTGAATGAGATGAGGAAAATTCGACAGGTTGACGACTAGCAGGTTCCTCGCGGGATCATAGGCCGGTCCGCCCCAGTTGGCGCCGCCGCCGGTGAAGGGCAGGAAGAGCGTGCCCTGCTCCGTAGGCGGAGTATAGAGCCCTTCGGCCCGCAGGCCGCGGAGCGCTTTTTCGCAGGCGCGCTTGTCGAACCAGGTGACGCCGAAGGCGTCTTTGGGATCAAGCCGATTCGGCACCAGCGGCTCCGGCGCGACGGGAAAGGGTTGCGTCGGCGATAGAACCTCGCCCGCGACCGCGCCCTGCGGCACCAGGCGTTCCTCGACCGGGATCACCGGCTCGCCGGTGTCGCGATCGAGCACGAAGATGAGCCCCATCTTCGTCGTCTGCGCGACGACGTCGCGAAGCTTGCCGTCCTTCAGGATCGTGTAGAGGCCTGGCTGCGAGGGCAAATCGTAATCCCAGACGTCGTGATGGACGGTCTGGAAAGCCCACGCGACTTCGCCGGTCTCCGCCTTCAGCGCGACGACGGAATTGGCGTAGCGGTTATCGCCGGGCCGCGCGCCGCCGAAAAAGTCCGGGGACGGACTGCTAGTCGGCGCGAAGATTAGGCCGCGCGCGGGGTCGACTGACATCGGAGCCCAGGCGTTGGCGTGACCCTCTTTGCGCGGATACTCGCCTTGCCAGTCCTTCGCGTTCGGCTCGTCGCCGCGCCGGGGAATCGGATCGAAAGACCAGCGCGGCTGGCCGGTGCGCGCGTCGAAGGCGCGGATCGTCCCGCGCGGGGCTTCGAGGCGCACGTTGTCGCTGATCGACGAGCCGGTCACGACGACGTCGCCGAGAACGACAGGCGGCGAGGTGATCTGGAACTCGCCCGGCCAGACCAGCTCGATCCCAGGGTCGATATGGATCTCGCCGTCGCCGTCGAATTCCACGCATGGGGCGCCGGTCTTGGCGTCGACAGCGATGAGGCGTCCATCATTCGTTCCGGAAAAGATCCGAGAGACGCAAGCGCCCTCGCCGCCGCCCTTCCAGTAGGCGACGCCGCGGCAGACATACTGGTTCGCCGGGCGCTGATTGAGATTGATCTTCGGATCATGGCGCCATTTCTGCGCGCCGGTTCCGGGATCAAGCGCGACGATCTCGTTGAAGGGCGTGCAGAAGACGAGGCTTTCCTCGACGAGGATCGGCGTTGTCTCCGCAGCGCTGTCGCTCATAATCTCCGCGGGCTTCGACGCGACGTCGCCGGTCGAATAGCGCCAGGCGACCGTCAGCTTGCGGACGTTGTCAGGCGTGATCTGGCCTGCGGAGGAGTAACGCGAACCGCCGGGGTCGCCGCCGTAATGCGCCCATCCTTCGGCCTTAGGCGCTTCGCGCACCGGCTTCGCTTCACCCTTGACGTCTAGCGCCTTCGCGCCGGCCGCGACCCAGATCATCGACCCGCCGAGAATAGCGGCGAGCGCAAAGGCTGCGGCGGCCGCCAGAAGGCCGAGACTTACGGCAAGGATCTTCTTCATGTCGCCCGTCCCGCTTGTCGCCGGGACTTATATCAGGGCTTCATGCGACGGCGCTATTCCGTCTTGCCGACGTTCTTCAGCGTGATCGGCAGGTTCGCGAGCATGAACAGCGCAACCAGCGGAAAACCGATGAAAAGGCGCGAATTGACCCAGAACTCCGTCGTCTGCGTCAGCCGGATCGCCTCGTTGAGCACGCCCATGAAAATGAAGAACAAACCCCAGCGGATGGCAAGCGCCTTCCAGACCCGATCAGGCAGGACGAAGGCATGGCCGAACAGCAGTTTCCAGACGTTCTGGCCGAACGTCATCGCGCCGAAGATCGCCGCCGAATAGAACAGATAGACGAAGGTCGGCTTCATCTTGATGAGCGATTCATCGCGCAAGACGAGGGTGAGGCCGCCGAACGCCAGCACCAGCGCCAGCGTCACGATGAGGACGGGCGGCACCTTGCGCGTGCGCAGCCAGGCGATCCCGGCAGCGAGAACCGTCGCCGCCATGAAGACTGCGGTCGCGATGTAGATCGCATTTTCCGGATTGCTGCGATTGACGATGTTGAACGTGGCGACGAAGGCGATGATAGGCCCGAGATCGAGGAGGATCTGGCCGGCGCCGCGGGCGGTTTCTTTTGCGCTCATGTCGGTCACTACGCACCCTGTTGCCGGTCGGATGAGCAGCGCCTTCGACAATCGGCGCGCAGGGGGCTACCGTTCCTCCGGGGTCAGTTGCGGGAGGTTTCCGTGCTCAGATGGTTGTCGGCGATGCTGATCATCGCCGGTTTTCTCGCCCTTGTCGGTCTCGCCTTCCTGCCCCGCAATCTCGAGGTCAATGTTACGATCACCGACAACTCCACCAAGAATTTCCGTGCGCCCGGCGGTCACAGCGCGCCGGCGCCGATCGCCGATCCGGAAGAATGACCATGGATGGGCCGTTCGGCTTTGCACGCGCGCTCGTTCGTGCGCCCTCGAAATCAGTGACGCGGGGTTTGAGAGCGAATGAGGGCGAGGGGCCTTCCTTTGAGGGCGTCGCGCGCGAGCATCGGGCCTACGTCTCGGCGCTGACGGAGGCGGGCGTCACGGTCGAGATTCTGCCGCCGCTCGAAGAGTTTCCCGATTCCGTTTTCATTGAGGATCCGGCGCTTGTTTTTCCGGAGGGCGCCATCCTCCTGCGCCCTGGCGCGCCGTCGCGGCTCGGCGAGGCGGAGGCGCTGGCGCCCGAACTGACCGGGCGCTTTGACGACGTGCAGGCGCTCGATGTCGGCTTTGCAGATGGCGGCGACATCCTCAATCTCGGAGATCGGATACTGATCGGCGTGTCCGCCCGCACCAGCGAGGCTGGCGCCGCGCGCTTGACGCAGCTTCTGGCAAAGTTCGGACGCAAGGCCGGTGCTGTCTTGACGCCGCCCGGCGTTCTCCATTTTAAGACGGATTGCGCGCTCGTTGATCACGAAACGGTGCTGGCGACGCCGCGTCTTGCCTCATCCGGCGTCTTTCGGGGTCTGCGGGTCATTGAAACCGCACCGGGGGAAGAGCGGGCTGCGAACGCCCTTCGGATCAACGGCGCCTTGCTACTTGCCGCCGGCCATCACGGTACGGCGGAGCGGCTTGAAAGGGTCGGCGCGGCGATCGTCGAACTTGAGACAGATGAAATCGCCCGCATCGACGCGGGGCTTTCATGCATGTCGCTGCGTTGGTGAGGCGCCCCTTGGCGCTGGCGGCGATGGTGACTAAACTCCCGGTCGGGCAGGGCCTCAGCCGAAGGGAACCGGTCATGATCGGAAGAGTTGGCGTTTTGGGCGCGTGCCTCATCGCGACGGGATCAGCGTTTGCAGGTGAACCAGCAGGCGACGACGACGCGCTTTCGGGCTTCATTGAGACGGGCGAAACCACGAATTGCGTGTCGATGCGTTCGACCGGTATCGAGCCGGTCGACGAGAACCGGCTGATCTTCAAGGTCGGCGGACGTTATTATCTCAACGAGACCCGCGGCAGCTGCGAGCGAGGCGGCGCCTCTTCATATCGGCTTGAGGCGGTGCTGGTGAGGCCGCAGGCCTGTCGCGGCGACATCTTCCGGGTCGTGGATAATCAGGGCGGCTTCCAGGTCGGCGCCTGCAATCTCGGCGAGTTCAGGGTGCTGAAGAAGAAACCAAAGGCGGCGCCCGAAGACGAGACCTCCTGACCCGAAAGCAGGGATGGCTCTTTCGCAGTCGTGCCGCGCCCGATTCCTCGGGCGTCCCTCAGGCGTGGATGCAACTACTCCATAAATCGCGACGGACGCCGGCTATCCGGTCCGTTCAACCTGCGGTGGAATGCGCCCCAAAATTCCCTGGCGGACGCAATTTTCTGGGTAATTTTGATTGACTTCGCCTTAATTTAGACGTAACTCTATAACATAACGAACATGCGGCGACCTCTCCTCGCCGCCGGGGTGCGCCCCGCAGGTTACCTGGTCACGTTGCGTAGAGTTCTGGTTGCGTAACAGAGACGGACGGCGGCAAGTCCCCCATAGCCGCCGTCCGTTTTTTTATGCCCGGCGGCGCCTTGCAGCGGGCCCGGTTGCTTCCTTGAGAATGCTCTGCTAGTCGGCCCGCTCCTTTCGGGAGGCGAGGGCAAAGTCCAGCCTTCTCCGCACCGCAAGGCCTTCGCTAACTCTGGAAGGATCACATGGCGAAAAAAGTCACTGGCTCCCTGAAACTTCAGGTGCCGGCCGGCAGTGCGAATCCGTCGCCGCCGATCGGTCCCGCGCTTGGCCAGCGCGGTCTCAACATCATGGAATTCTGCAAGTCGTTCAACGCGCAGACCCAGCAGATGGAAAAGGGGATGCCGATTCCGGTCGTCATCACTATCTATTCCGACAAGTCTTTCACCTTCGCGATGAAGACGCCGCCGGCTTCCTACTTCCTCAAGAAGGCGGCGAAGATCGACAAGGGCGGGGCGACCGCCGGCCGCACGATCGCCGGATCGATCACGCAGGCTCAGTGCCGCGAGATCGCGCAGGCGAAACTTAAGGACCTCAACACCAACGACCTCGACGCCGCGACCAAGATCATCATGGGCTCAGCGCGCGCGATGGGTCTTGAGGTGAGGAGCTAAGCGATGGCCAAGATGGGCAAACGTATCAAAGCCGCGCTGTCGACGGTCGACCGCAACAAGAGCTATTCTGTCGCTGAAGCGGCGAAGCTCGTGAAGAAGAACGCGACCGCGAAGTTCGATGAAACGATCGAAATCGCGATGAATCTCGGCGTCGATGCGCGGCATGCGGATCAAATGGTGCGCGGCGTCGTCTCGCTGCCGCATGGCACCGGCAAGACGGTGCGCGTCGCCGTGTTCGCAAAGGATGCGAAAGCGGAAGAAGCGCGCAAAGCAGGCGCCGACATCGTCGGCGACGCCGACCTGGTCGAAAAGATACAGGGCGGCTTCATGGACTTCGACCGCGTCATCGCGACGCCGGACATGATGGGCCTCGTCGGGCGCCTCGGCAAAGTGCTGGGCCCGCGCAACCTGATGCCGAACCCCAAGGTCGGCACGGTGACGCCGAACGTCGGCCAGGCGGTGAAAGACGCAAAGGGCGGCGCCGTGGAGTTCCGCGTCTCGAAAACGGGGAACCTGATCCACGCTGGCGTCGGCAAGGCGAGCTTCTCCGACGCGCAGATCGCCGAGAACATCAAGGCGTTCATCGACGCCGTTCAGAAAGCAAAACCGGCGGGCGCCAAAGGCACCTACATCCAGAAGGTCGCGGTCTCCTCGACCATGGGCCCGGGCGTCAAGATCGACATGGCGGCGGGCGCTTAAAGCCCTGCTTCCGACAACTCAATGCAAAACGGCGCCAAGAACGGCGCCGTTTTTTTTGGATAGGGTGCATTGAGCGCAGCGAAATGCACCAGTGCAAGCCGCAAGCAAGAGCGATGACCCCGATTGCGCCAACTGCAATCGACAGTTCGATACGCTGAGATCAAATGGCGCATTTCGCTGCGCTCAATGCACCCTACGCTTGCTGCTTGCTATCTCATCTTTTGAGCAAATAAGATTTCGTAACGGTGTGGCTGAAATATGGGAGTTTCCAATTTGAACTGCGTAGGGTCTTATCTCGTTGCTGTCGTGGCGGCGCTTGGCGTCGGTAGCGCCGCTCTTGGCGAGACTACAGACTTCGACTGCGATCGACCTGAGGTAGAGAAGGTCGAAGGCCCGGGCGTCTGGCGCCCGGATCCCGGCGGGGCCGAGACGCCGCTCTGGCCCGACAGGCTTGCCATCGCGGCGCCGGAAACCGGCGGTAAGCCGGAATGGGTCGGGAACGGCTCCCCGCTGGTTGCAGGACGGCTTTGGAACTGGGCGACCTATGTCTCCCGCCCGACCATGACAATCTACAAGCCGAAGGGAATAAACACGCGCGCGGCGATGTTGGTTTTGCCGGGCGGCGGATACGCCGCTGTCGCCATGGATCTTGAGGGAACGGAAATATGTAATTGGGCGACGAAACAGGGCGTGACATGCGCCGTTCTGAAATACCGCGTTCCACAGCGCTGGCCGAAAGGCGAGGACGGTTTAAGGCGACCGCCGGAAGTGCAGCTTCCTTTAGAAGATGCGCAGCGCGCGATGGGATTGCTGCGACAGCGCGCCTCCTCTTACGGGATTGATCCGGACAAGATCGGCGTCATTGGGTTTTCCGCCGGCGCCCACCTCGCCGCAGCAGTGAGTAATGCTCAACATCGCGCTTACGAATCCGTGGACGCGGCAGACCTCCAGCCTTCGCGCCCGAATTTTGCGATCCTTCTTTACCCAGGACGGCATTGGGACAGCGTCAGCCTCAAGCCAGGTCTCCATCTTGCGCCCTGGATGGAAATCAGCGCGAACGCGCCGCCGACTTTGTTGATCCATGCGATGAACGATCCGTCAAACGACATCCGGCATTCCATGGCCTATGGTCTGGCGCTGAACGATGCCGGCGTTCCGGTCGATATGCGTTTCTATGCGAAGGGTTGCCATGCCTTCGGGCTGCGTCCCACGTCCGACCCGATTACGAGGGAATGGCCTGACCATGCCGTCAAATGGCTACGCAACCTCAACCTGCTTTGAGCAAGGTAGGGTGCATTAAGCGAAGCGAAATGCACTGGCTTAGGCGTCGCGCGTGACGCTGGCGCGGTTCCGGCGTAGCATCGCGCGATGCGCCGTCTCGTTAACATCTTAACGCGCTTGACTTCCCCGCGCCTTCCTCTATTTCCCCGCCCGTTGCCCGGCTCGCCGGGCGGCGACCTGTCCAAGACTGCGGGCGCCTCATTGAGGCTTAATGGCCCCGCATAGACGGAAGAATGACGGATCACCGGTTCCTCTGACCGAGGGCAGGGTCACGATCCCGACGACCTTCTGGGGCAGGCTCCGGCGCATGGCGCGGGGCCCTTGGGGCTTCTCCTCATTCGCCAAAAGACGACGGGCGTGGACGTCGTGTCCGCGCTCGAACCGGCCAAGGAAGGGACCATCGTCCGATGGAAAGAGCCCAGAAGGCGGATCAGATCGAGTGGGTCGGCAAGGTGTTCGAAAAGAACGCTGTTGTCGTCATTGCGAATGGCGGCCTCACGGTCGCCCAGATGACCGAGCTGCGCGGCGAGCTTCGCAAGGCGGGCGCGGGCATGAAGGTCGTCAAGAACACGCTCGCCAAGATCGCCATTTCCAAGACGCCGGCCAAGAAGGTCGCAGACCTTTTCAAGGGACCGACCGCGATCGCCTATTCGGAAGATCCGGTCGCGGCGGCGAAAGTCGTCGAAGCCTACGCCAAGAAGAACGACAAGCTCGTCATTCTCGGCGGCGCTATGGGCGCGGAAGTCATGGATCAGGCTGGCGTCAAGGCGCTCGCTGCCATGCCCTCTCGCGAGGAGCTGCTCGGCCAGGTCGTCCAGACGATCATGTCCCCGGGGGCAAACCTCGTCGGTGCGATCACCGCGCCGGGCGCCCAGCTCGCGGGCATCCTCGAGACCCTTGAGAAAAGAGAAGCGGCCTGATCGGCGGCGACGTGAACATCTGACCCGAACCAGTTGAAACAAGGAACCAAAAATGACTGACCTCAACAAACTCGCCGAACAGCTCGTCGGCCTCACGCTTCTTCAGGCGGCTGAACTGAAGACTATCCTGAAGGACAAGTACGGCATCGAGCCGGCGGCGGGCGCGGTCGCGGTCGCGATGCCGGGCGCGGGCGGCGCTGGCGCCGCGGCGGTCGAGGAGAAGACGGAATTCAACGTCGTTCTCGTCGACGCCGGCGCGAAAAAGATCGAAGTGATCAAGGAAGTCCGCGCGATCACCGGTCTTGGTCTCAAGGAAGCCAAGGACCTTGTCGAGGCCGGCGGCAAGACGGTCAAGGAAGCCGTCGCCAAGGCCGAAGCCGAAGACATCAAGAAGAAGCTCGAGGCGGTCGGCGCCAAGGTCGAGCTCAAGTAGTCCGGCGGGCCCCGGCGCCCGAGTGGTCGCCGGGGCCGTCAGCCGGTCCTGCTTGGAGGGTTGCTCGCCAGCGGCTCCGCGCCTCCGGAAATCGTGCAAGAATTTTCTTGACTTTTTCCGATTTGAGGGGTTGCGGGCTACCGGCGACATCCCTATTAACGGCGTTCGCTGCGGTCGGGGGCGCCCTGCCGCGGCCAGGCGATGCGGCGACGTGCTTCGGAAAACAGAGAACTGAAAATCCGGATTGATTGACGCCCCGGGCGCGTAAGAGCGGCCGTCAGGGGCGATTTCGCGCATGCGCCGGGCTTCGCGATCCCGGTATGGCGTTGCGCGACCCTTTTGGCGCGAAGAGCGGGCCAGCCCCGCGTGAGGAACTAGAGAATGGCGCAGACTTTCGTCGAAAAGAAAAGAATTCGCAAAAGCTTCGGTCGCATCGGCGACGCGGCCCCCATGCCGAACCTCATCCAGGTTCAGAAAGATTCCTACGAGCAGTTCCTCCAGCGCCGGATCAAGCCGGCCGACCGGCAGAATGAAGGCCTTGAAGCGGTGTTCCGTTCGGTCTTCCCGATTACGGATTTTACGGAGACTGCGGTTCTCGAATTCGTGTCCTATGAATTCGAGGAGCCTAAGTTTGACGTCGACGAGTGCCAACAGCGAGACATGACCTACGCCGCGCCCTTGAAGGTGACGCTGCGTCTTGCGGTTTTCGAGGTCGATCAGGACACCGGCGCGAAATCGATCCGGGATGTGAAAGAGCAGGAAGTCTACATGGGCGACATCCCGCTCATGACGGACAACGGCACCTTCATCATCAACGGCACCGA
>FRDC01000755.1_pt1 | contig 85494 bp, 85 predicted proteins | sample 1106171 | NCBI WGS metagenome assembly FRDC01 (sample SAMEA3930566, study PRJEB13176) | freshwater metagenome | biome: Drinking water system; feature: drinking water; material: water | place: Singapore | collected 2014-12-20
GCTTGTCGTTGTGTTTGTGTTCCAGCACCTGTTTGATCAGCCAGCCCGCGATCTGCGCGTTTCTTGGCTTGTTGCTCTGCACCGGATATATTTTGTCGAGAACGGCGGTCATGACCGCCCGTTCTCCTTCTCCCCTTACTTCAAGGGGAGAAGGTTGGGATGAGGCGATGCCCCTCACCCCTTCCCTCTCCCCAGAGGGGAGAGGGGGATTAAGGGTACGAACAATCTCCGCCACCTTGGCCCCCAGCGCCGCAGTTACGGACGAATCCAAAGCCAGCTGCTTGACCACCAAGGGCCCCAGGCTGGCGCACATGAACGCCATGCCCTTCTTTTCATTCATTTTTTTAACACTTTTAGCCATGCGGAACATTGTATCATAAAATATTTATTATGTCAAATAAAGCCCCTTAACAGTTATTCCAAAGTTTTTCCGTTCCCTGCTAAAATCTCCCCCTGGAAGGGAATTTCATGACACTCACCACGCCTGTCATCACTGTTTTCGGCGCGACCGGTTTTCTGGGCCGCCATGTTGTCGCGAAACTGGCCAAGACCGGCGCCATCATCCGCACGCCGTCGCGCCGCAAGGAGCGCGCCTATTTCCTCAAAACGTCGGGTACGCCCGGGCAGATCGTGCCCCTGACCTGCAACCCGCGCGATGAAACGTCGGTGCGCGCCGCGATCAGGGGATCGGACTGCGTCATCAACCTGATCGGGATTTTGTTTGAAAACAAAAAAAACAGCTTTACCGCCATCCACGCCGACATCGCCGAAAATATCGCCAAAGCCTGCCGCTTTGCCGGTGTGCCGCGCCTTGTGCATGTGTCCGCCATAAACGCCGACATGAAATCATCTTCAAGCTATCTGCGGTCGAAAGCGGAAGGTGAACTGAGGGTTCAGAAAAATTTCCCCGGTGCCACGATCCTAAGGCCCAGCATCATTTTCGGTCCCGGCGACGGATTCTTCAACCTGTTTGCCCGGTTTTTGCCTTTTGTACCCTTCCTGCCGCTTTTTGGCGGCGGCGTCACAAAATTCCAGCCTATCTGGGTTGTCGACATGGCCGACGCCGTGATTGCCTCAATGAAGCCAAAATACGCGGGAAAAACATATGAAATTGGCGGGCCCGGCGTTTATAGCTTCCGTGAACTGCTGGAAAAAGTCCTGACGGAAACCGGATATCGCCGCCCCTTTATCAGCACCCCCTGGCTTGCGGCAAAGGCGCAAGCCTTTTTCTTTGAAATGCTGCCCAACCCCTTTATTACCCGGGATCAGATCGAAATGCTCAAATATGACAGCATTGTGGATCCCAAGGCTTCGGGTATTGAGTGGCTGGGCATCCAACCCGCCGCGCTTGAGACTATTTTACCCGCCTATCTTAGGGTTTATGGCTCCGCCCATCAGGCTAAATAAATAATATTTTACAGTGGGTTATAATAATTTTTGCTTCGCCCGGCAACGACCCTTTCGATGCCATAAAAGTTTGTGCTATAAAAACGGGATGAATACAAAAAGATTCCCCATCTTCGTCGTCGCGGCCCTGGCTGCGCTTTGGCTGCTGTGCCTGGCCGCAACAAATAGCTCTTTGGCTGCTATTTCATCACAGCAGCCCAAACATGGGATTGGCGCCGTCGTGAACGACGAAGTGATCACGCTTTCAGACGTGCGCTCCCGGACCAGCCTTGCCGCCGTTGCGGCAAAGGCCAGCGCCGCACAGATTCAAAAGCGCGCGCTTGAAACCCTGATTGACGAACAGCTGCAAATGCAGGAAGCCAAAAAACTGGGCATCACCATCACGGATGAACAGATCGACGGCGGTTTTGCGTCAATCGCGCGCCAAAACGGCATGACGCCTGAAAAGTTCAAAGCCATGCTTGCCGAGAAAAAAGTCTCCGTGGCGTCGCTGCGTGCCCAGATCCGCGCACAAATCGCCTGGTCTTATGTTGTCCGCCGCAAGCTTCGGCCGCAAATCAGCGTCTCGGAAAGCGATATTGACGCGGTATTCGACCGGATGGAAAGAAGCGCCGACAAGCCCGAATACCACCTGGCTGAAATATTCCTGGCCGTTGAAACGCCCTCTGAAGATGAGTTTGTGAAAGGAAAGGCGCTCGAGCTGATCGACAAAATGCTCAAAGGCGCGTCTTTTTCCAGCATCGCCCGCGAACATTCGCAAGCGGCAGGCGCCGACAAGGGGGGGGATCTGGGCTGGATTGCCGCCGACCAGCTTCAACCTGCTATTTCCGAAGCCCTGACCCGCATCAAACCCGGACAAATCAGCCCGCCCATCCGCGGCACTGACGGTTATCACATTGTCTATCTTCTCGACGAGCGTGAGAAGATAAAAACGTCGCCTGTGGCCGCCGCCGCCCCGGCTACGACCGCTCATCCAGATCCGGGCAAGGCGGTTCAGGCCCTGCATCTCAAGCGCATTGTCATCCCTGTGGAAAAAAACGATCCTGCAACGGTGATCGCGGCCAAAACGGCGCGCGCACGCCAGCTTTCCCGCGAAATTGAAAACTGCGCCGCGATGGAAAAGAAGTCCGCTGATTTTATCTCGCCGGCCACCGGGGATCTGGGTTTTGTCGATCCCGCAAACCTGCCCGAAGCCGTAAGCGAAGCTTTGGCGACGCTTCCCGATGGGAAACTCAGCGCCCCGATCACCGTTGAGTCAGGGCTTGCCGTCGTCATGATCTGCGGCCGCAAGGAATTACCGGCTCCGGCAGCCCCCGACATCGCCGCACCAAAAACCTCGCCCCTTGCCAGCCCCGACATTTCAACCATGCGCAACAACCAGGCCACGCGTGAAAAAATCGCAAACGACCTCGGCATGGAGCGTCTGGACATGCTGCAGCAGCGTTATCTTCAGGATTTAAGGGCATCGGCCTTCATTGAAAAGCGTATCTGACCAGCTTCCGCCTTTGCGCGATGTCATCGCCTTCTATCAGCTTTCCGCAAAAAAATCGCTGGGCCAGAATTTCCTGCTTGATCTTAACCTGACCGCCCGCATCGCGCGCGAAGCCGGAAACCTGCGAGACGTAAACGTTATCGAGATCGGCCCCGGCCCCGGGGGATTGACGCGCGCACTTCTGGATACGGACGCCAAAAAGATCATTGCCGTTGAAAAAGACCGCCGCTTCATTCAGGCCCTTTCCCTCCTGACGGATATAGCGCAGGGACGGTTTGAACTGATCGAAGCCGACGCGCTGGAAACCGACCTGACGACCCTTTGCCCGAAGCCGCGCGCCATCGTCGCCAATCTTCCTTACAACATCGCCACGCCCCTGCTGCTCGGCTGGCTGAAACAGGAAAATGCGTTCGAACACATCACCGTCATGCTGCAAAAGGAAGTGGCCCTGCGCCTGATCGCCGAACCGGGCAGCGACGACTATGGGCGGCTTTCGATTGTGACACAGTGGCTGTCGGAGCCGCGCATTTTGTTCGATGTGCCGCCCTCGGCCTTCGTCCCGCCGCCCAAGGTGACGTCGAGCATCGTGCATCTGACGCCGCGCCGGGACCGCGACCGCAATGTTTCAATCGAAGCGGTCGAAAAAATAACCGCCGCCGCCTTCGGCCAGCGGCGCAAGATGCTGCGCAAAAGCCTCCAGCAGATCTGGCCCGACCCCATCCCTGTCCTTGAAAAATGCGGCATCGACCCGACTGAGCGGGCCGAGCGCCTAAGCCTCGGCGATTTCCTGCACCTGGCCGCTTTAATGGCTTGACTCTTAATTATTTTCATAAATATTTGACTTAACTATTTTTCCGTGTATATTATGGCCACTCTATAGAGAGGGCTCCATGACGACGAAAGACGAATTTAAGGAATATCTTGAACAAGCGCAGCAAAAAGTAGGAAAGACAGACTCCGAAATAGCCTTCGGCATGGTCGATGGCTTCTTTGAGGCTCTGGTGCGAAATAGTATGTCAGGGAAAGAGCCCGCTGACCTTGATGCGCAGAAATTTATGATCTCGATACTCATTGATGATGCCGCCACTTTTGACGATTTCATCAAAAAGAATCCTCCTGAAATGCTGACGGCCCAAAACTGGGAACATCCCCTGGATATCGGCGGCGATGCAAAGCGTACAATTGCTGAAGTCGCCTTTATGCTCGGTTGCCTGGCGGGAAAAACTGAGGCATTGAAAAAACTTTCCGCAACCTATTCCATTTCAACCAATATGCGTGTTGGCTTAGAAGAATCTGAAGAGCAGGACTGCGATACAAACGTCAAAAACATGTCCATTCTTCATTTCTGCAGCATCTCGGGCGTTGTGAACTCCGTCCGTGCCCTTCTGGAGCTTGGTGCGGATATTGATATCAAAGCTAGAAGTTTTGATCCAGCTGACAACAAGCTCTACACCCCTATCGATATGCTGGAGGATGCCAGGGAAGAGATTAAACATGATTCCCCCGAAATGGAAAGTTCCTATAATGAAATTATCTCCCTGCTGAAAGAAGAAAAACAGCGGCGCACGGATCTTGCCGAAAAGCAGATGCAGGAAAAGGAAGCCGCACAACAGGCTCGGCACGACAGAAATATCGCTAAGATCGATCAGTTGCTGGGGAACAGAAAAGCCGCGGCTACCCCCCGCCCCCGCCTGTAAGATTTATAGGACTTTTAGAGTCTAGACTCATAAAATCCGCCATGCCGGGTGTTCCCGGCATCCGGCCTCGCGCCGAAGGCGCGATTTGTAAAGGCACCCGCGAAGCGGACGCCTCCAGACCCCGCCCTTCGGCGGGGTGGCGTCGTTTCTAAGAGAATCTATTCACCTGAAAAGATTCCAAATTTATTGAGTATGGGCCCTAACTTTTCGCCGTCTTCAAATCGTCAATAAACGGCTGAACGCCGGAAAGGCGGTGGCTGCGCATGCGCTCGGCCTCCAAAATGCCGCGTACGCGGGCAACGCTTTTGTCGAGATCGCGATTGATGATGATATAGTTATACTCGCGGCAATGTTCGACTTCTTCGGCTGCCTTGTTAAGGCGGCGGCGGATGACTTCTTCAGGGTCTTGCGCGCGTGCGCGCAGGCGTTTTTCAAGTTCAGCCCTGGACGGCGGCAGGATATAAATGGATGCCACATCGTCGGGCATTGTTTCTTTCAGCTGGCGCATACCTTGCCAGTCTATGTCGAACAACACGTCTTTTTCGGCGGCCAGCGCCTTTTCAACCTCAGATTTCAGGGTGCCGTAGAAATTGCCGTAGATTTCGGCATATTCCAAAAAGGCGCCGTCACGCACCATGGCGCCAAATTTTTCCTGAGAGACGAAGTAATAATGCTTGCCATCAACCTCGCCCGGGCGGATGGGCCGCGTCGTTGCGGACACGGAAATCGTTACATCGGGGTCTTGTTCCAGAAGCTGGCGGGTGATCGTCGTCTTGCCGCCACCCGACGGCGCCGACAGAACCAGCATGACGCCGCGGCGTTTGATGCGCGACGGAACGGCTCCCGATGCGGATGTTTTCCCTGCTGGCATAGGTCCCTGCTAAGAGATTGTTATTCTTGATCGCCTGTTATACCCTGAGTCCGATTTAGGAGAAAGTATTTATGAGTTTTCCGAAAACAATCCTGATCACGGGCGCCACCAGCGGTCTGGGGCGTGCTCTGGCCGTCTTGTATGCAGACAAGGACCGCCATTTGCTCCTCAGCGGCCGCAATGCCGAAAGATTGGCCGAAGTTGAAAAACTCTGCCGGGAAAAAGGTGCAACCGTTGAGTGTAAAGCGCTCGACATTACCGATAGCGATCTCGCCAAACGCCAGATCACGCAGTGGGATGAAAAAAGCCCCATCGACCTTGTGATCGCCAACGCAGGTATTTCGGGCGGAACCGGCGGCGGCGGCGAAAGCACCGTTCAGGCGGAAGAAATCATGTACACAAATATCCTGGGCGTGCTCAACACCATCCATCCGCTCATCCCGCGCATGATCGCGCGCAAGAAAGGGCAAATTGGAATCATCAGCTCAATCGCCAGCTTTCGCGCCATGCCGGGCGCGCCGGCTTACAGCACCAGCAAGGCAGCCGTGCGCTTTTACGGCGAAGCCTTGCGCCCGCTTCTGGCGCGCGACGGCGTAAAGGTTTCGGTCATTTGCCCCGGCTTTATCAAGACGCCGATGACGGATGTGAACAATTTTAAAATGCCGTTCCTGATGACCGCCGAAAAAGCGGCAAATATCATTCGCCGCGGGCTTGATCAGAACCGGGGGCGCATTGCCTTTCCGTTTCCCATGTATTTCATAGTCTGGCTGCTGAGCATTCTTCCGCCCGTCATGACTGACTGGATCTTGATCCGCGCGCCCAAGAAGCCCTGAAAACCAAACAGAACCTAGCGGCTGCCGGTATCCATGAACGAACGGTGCACCGACCGCATGAAAGCGGGGCGGTCATTGCCCAAAATCCACACGCGAAAAGCCCGCATGGCGGAGGGCACGGTCAACCCCTTGCGCTCGAGAAACATGAAGAGAAGATTGACGACGATCGCAAAAACCAGCGTCGACCAGCGGGCATGAACCAACACCAGCAGGATCGCGCCGCCCGCCCGCGCATCAAACTTGAAAAACCGCACCGGCTTCATCGTGTTGCGCCAGTGCCATGTAATGATATTTTCCTCAGCCATGCCCGCCGCCCGATGTCTCCTGTCCCTTGTCGTCCTTGGTGCCCTGCTTGTACATCAGGTAGTAACGCTTCTCGATCAGTCCTTCGTCAAACACCTTCTTCGCCACCTGTTCCATCGAACGGCCAAGCTTGGGCACCATCTGCATCAGCTCGTACGACCAGCGGTCAAAAGGCATGTTAAGCATTTTTTCCCGGACTTCCTCGTTGAATACCAGATACTCGCGCAAGGCCACGCGCCCGCCCCCTATTTTAGGGACCAATGTTTGAGTAACAATTAACCGCAATGTTTCCATAAGAGAATAAGCGCGCTCGTTACGTTCCGACGGCTCAAAGGTCGAGATCATGCGGCGCACAGTGGCCGCCACTCCCGTGGTGTGGGCGGTCGCATAAACGGCGTGGCCGGTCTGGCCCGCTTCAATCGCTGCTGCAATCGTTTCACGGTCGCGGGCCTCGCCGACCAGAATGATTTCGGGTTTACGACGCAGGGCGTTGCGAACGCCGGCCGCGAAACTGGGCAGATGGCGCGGGATTTCGCTCTGCGCCACAAGCGAACGCTTGGACAAAATGGAATCGTAAGTAAATTCGATCGGCGCTTCATAGGTCAGCATCTTGCCGCAACCGTGCGGGCTTTCAATCAGCATCCTGTTGCCCGCGGCCAGCAGCGTCGACTTGCCCGAACCCGTAGGACCCGTGATCAGAACCAGCCCCTGGCGCGGCTTCCAGTTGGCGATGATGTCCTGCTCGATATTAAGCTGTTTCATCGTCGGCGGCGAAGCCGGCAGCGAACGCATCGTGATCTGGCAACCGTCGCGCCCGTCGGCCAGAATGGCGGTCATGTTCACGCGAAAACGCGTACGCGTCCAGCGGTCCTTCATGACCTCATAAGAAATATCAATGTCCGCGCCGCCCGCCAGAATGGCCAGCGCCTCCGTCCCGTAAAGACGGGCGATAATTGCCGACATGTCAGCCGCATCCAGCGCCCTGTAAGTGGCCGGATAAAGCGTGCCCGCGATCTCGTTGTAAACGGGACGGTTGGTCTGGAAGCTTATATCCGACGAACCCTGCTTGACGCACCACAGCAAAAACGGATCGACATGCCCTTCGGTGAAACGGTCAGGTTCATCGCCCCAGGTCTGGCGGAGATCGTCAATCCCCTTCTTGAGAAGACTTACCGGTCTGCCGGCTTCCATGAGTCGGCCCTTATCTGGAACTGTGACGGACCCGTGATGCGAAGCGCCCGGTCGCCAATGCGCATTTCTTTCTGTGGCTGCCCCGTCACCCCGCGATCTTCATGCATCGCGTAGGGTTTAGAGACCATGCCCTGCGTTACAAGCATGCGGTAGCGGATCATGCCTGAAAAATCGGCGACGAGCCGGTTGATGTTGGCTTCGAACATCTGGTCAGCCTGGCTATAGCCTTCTTTCCAGCCCTGTTCGATCCAGCCGTCCCAGCTGGCTTGTTCTGCCGCGTTTTTGGGCCATAGAACACGCGGCGGAGGAGGAACGTTTGTCCAGTCCTGCACCAGATAATGCCGCCAGTTGCGCGGCGCCGTCACAATCTTGGCCTGTTTGCTGATATTGTAAATGCGATCCGCAACCGCCGCCTCAATCCCGTCGGGCTTGATGGTCAGCGCATCATCGGCTTCACGGATAATCGGCGGTTCGATCATCAGTCCCGAAGGCGCCTGAATCAAAAGCTGCCGGAAATCGAATACCTTGTCGAGCGTGGGCTCATGCGATTTGAGGCGCTCCATGATATAAAAATTGCGCCGCGCCAGACCGCCGCGCGCGCCGAACGAAAGTGCGGCTTCCTTTTGCGCGTCCTTGCGCAGGTCGAGCGAGAGATTAAGCTCGCCCGGAATTTCATCGTCGGCAATCTTCTGGTCTTTGTGGCTGACGGTGACGTTCTGCAGCTCTTCCATCCTGAGAGGAATTTTAGTATCTGCCTCAACCTGCTTTCCGGCGGCGTAAGACGCAACCGGCGCAAACAGCAGGCAGGCTGCAACGAACACCCTAGCCGCTGGTAACAGGCGCATAGCTTACCTCAATCGTTTTGGCATCGGCATTGACGACGATATTAGCGCGGCTTCCGGCCTGAAGGCCGATGTCGCGCAGAAGTTCAATCACCGGTTTTTCAACCGCGGAAATATCCACGATAACAGGCGCCGGCGGGCGGTCGCCGCTGACGTTGAAAGAATAGCCCGCACGTGCCGCCACGCGCTGTGTAATGGTTTCAATGGGGCCTGTCCATTCAACCGACATGGTGCGGCGCAGTTCCTGCGGCGCGCCGGGCGCCATCTCAACGGTTGCCGACGGCGTGCGCGCCTGTTCGACAGATGCCAGCGTCTGAAGAGCGGACGTCGCTTTGTCCACCGCCGATGCCAAGCGCAACGCAATCGGATCCGGCTCCGCCACCATCTGGTGATCTTGTTGCTGAATGAATGTCGTGCATGCGGATGTCGACAAAAGCAAAAACACGCAAGCCACAGAAGAGAATCGTTTGATCATTTTAAACCCATACCCCTTTTTAAAAAGGTTATCCAACGACGATACTAGCCTTTTCAGACATGATTTCAAATCGTTAATAAATATATTGACATAATATATAAAATCTGATTATGTATCATAAAAACAGGAGCCCTGTGATGAATCTGAGCGGTACAAAACATGCGGTCGATATACAGGGTGACTACAAATACACTCTCACATTCAAAAATGCCTCTTTAACAGATCTCCACACTTACGACAAAACAGGCGGGGAGGTTTTTATCAAAGACCAAGCGCGCAAAATCGTGTTAACGGATCCGGTCGATAACCAATATCTCGTGCTGGAGATATTCTTTAACACCAATGGCCGCGTTTACTCTGCCGAAATCACAGGTTACATCGATAAAAACGATCCAAAAGCCCCGCTTCCAGAGCAGCCCGAACCCCAGCAATCCATTTTTGAAAATAACATCGCCAGGCTCGACCGCATCCTTAAAAAACGCAAACCCGGCCCATGAAAGAAATACGTTATGCCATAGATGTCAAAACGGGTAACCAGCTGCGACTGGTATTCAATCAAAACCGGCATCTTGAAACATTTGACGCTTATAGCCCTGACGTTTCAAAAATCCCCGCCCAAAAAGTGCATTTTTCAGCGCTGGACGACACGGATTGCAACACCGGACAACGCTTGTTTTACAATCTTTCCTTCACTCAGACAGGTGAGATAGCCTTTCTAAGCACCGCCCTTATAGACGCAAGAAAAATGTACCCCCACCATGCCGACGGACATGCATCGATTGCACGCACAGCTTTCCTTGATGAAGCTGAAACTGCAGCACATGCTCTGCAGCTTTACCAGGAACAAACGCACCGCAATAACCTCGTCAAACTCGACCGCATCCTTAAAAAACGCAAACCCGGCCCATGACACAAACGCGTCGTGCCACGGACAAATCAATCCTTGGCCTTTTCGACCTTGATTGAATAGCCTGCGCCCTGCCGCCCCTTCATCAGGGCGGCTATTCTTCTATCCTGATCGACGGGACGGACATAGCGGATTTTTTTCATCGCCGCCAAAACCTTCTTGCGGTAAGCCTGCCCCAGATGCGGGGTGAAGGAATGGTAATGCGCAATTCCCTGATAAAGGCTGCCCGATTCATCCATCTTGCGGCGCAAAATCCAGGCCCCCACGCCGACGTTGATGCAGACATCGTCACGAACCTGTTTCCAGGCCTGCGCTTTGCTGACCCTCCAGTAGCGCGAAAGCTCGGCAAGCCAGAGCGTGTTGATCTGCATGGGTCCCAGATCGTAGCTGCCGTTCTTGTTCAGAACCTGTTGTCCTGCCTTGCCGCCCTCGACATGCAAAATGCCGTAGAGAACAGCGGGCGGAACTGCATAAGTCTCCGCTGCTGCAAAAACGCATGTTGCCAGAAGGGTGGATACGATCATGGGATCTTTTCTTATCCTCCTATTTCATGAAATCGGACAAAAGCATCATGATATTCTGCGGCTTGCCGGCCATGGCCTTGATCTTTCCGTCCGCGGGCGAGCGATAGATCGTAAACGGTGGGCCGGACTTCACGCCAAACTGGCCAAACAGGGCCGTGTTCTTATCAACCATCTTGAGAGTATCATCCGTCACCATATCGCGCGAAAGGGCCATCTTGTTACCCCCGACATAACCGCGCCACGCTTCATCGGGATCCTTGGCCGCCAGAAGCGCCGAACTTGTAATGCGGTTTTCTTCAACGACACCAAACGGCACAAAACGCACCTGAAGCGTGCCATCGTCAACGCTGCGTTTCAAAGCGTTCCAATAATCTACGCAATGATCGCATGTGGGATTGATAAACACATACATATAAGGCGCGTCATCCTTGCCAATCTTGATCCAGGACGCCTGCTCGGTCAGGGCATAAAATCTTTCCGCTTTCGGCGCCTTGCTTTCTTCTGTTTTCCCGTCGGCCGTTTTTTTATCTTCGACAATGGGAGCCGCCGCCTGCCCGCCAGATTTGATACGATCACGATAGGCTTCCAACTGCCGGGCGGTCGTTACATCGCCATCGGGACCAAAAAGAAACCCCATGACAAGCCCGCCTTCGGGCGTTGTGTAGGCATACTGCACCACCTCGTCGCCCCCGTCGCTTTTTCCCTTGATAAGCCAGCCATCCATGCCGTGCGCATGTCCCAGATATTCGATCTGGGCGTTTTTCTGCTCTTTGAACTGTTTTAAGACCGCATGCATGTCTTCCGCCCAAGCGGGAGATAAAAATCCATAAAATACGGCGGCCGCGGCTAACAATCTTGCGATGTTTGTTTTCATATTTACATTATACCCCATCTACAGGAATTTTTCCATCGCCCAAGATAGACCATCCCCTTTTTCAAGACAAACCTGATTGACACAGCTCCTTTGATTTTCTATGAAAATACTAAAATCTTTGGAATAGTTCTGACGACTTAAAAATAATGCGCGAGCCCCTGGTTTGAAGGTGTCGTGCGGACTTTGAAAAACGGGTAAGGAAAAATTCAAATGGCCTCAGAAAAAAAATCCGGGTGGAAGCGATGGATTATGGCGAGTTTTCTCGCGGTCAGCATAACCACGACCGGCAGCATGCTGCTGCCTGACAGCTGGGTCGCCGTTCCTCCCGATCCTGAAGCCGTACCGGAAGACGTCATATCTTCACCTCCTGTGGTCGATCAAAATACAATCTCGACCACATGGTCGGGAAAACTGAACTATCTGAGCAGCCAGTTCAACGAAGAAATATGGCCAGGCGTCGCAAATGAAACGCATTGGGTTTACGATATTGTCACGCAGAACAATATGACCGCTCTTCAGCAATACCTGAACTCGGGCGGCAACTTGCATTCTGACAGCGACGCCATCATGCGCATGGCGGCCAATACCGGTTCGCTCGACATCGTCAAATTCGCGGTTGAAAACGGCGCAGATGTCACGGCTTTGCACAATCAGGCCATACGCCTGGCCTCGGTTCAGGGACACCAAGAAATTGTGAATTACCTGATTGAAAAAGGCGCCGACAAGGATGCCGCATCCAATCCAACCGTCTACAAAACATTCCGCCCCGGAAGCAGCACCCCATGAACCCTGACGCCCCGTGCCTGTAAAAGAATAACCCCGGCCACTTAAACCATGAAACAACCGCCAAAACCTCGCTGGAAAAGATGGATGATTGCAAGCGTAATGGCGCTTGGCCTGAGTGGCGCTTATACCGGGCTGGATCTCGGGCCGGAAAACGCGCGCTTTACAGCGAACCCGGCCCCGCCCCATGAAAGCATGAGCCCCATCTTTAACAGTAATGCCGGGACACGGGGGGATAACGCTTACTTTCACACCTACAATGACGAAGCTTTAAGCTCAGCCGCGCGGCGCGGGGAGCTTGAAGCCGTCCGGGTCCTGACCGAAGCCGGCGCCGACATCAACGCAAAAACAGGCGAAGCCCTCCGTGAATCTATTAAATATGGGCGTACCGACGTGGCGCTTTATCTTGTTGCAAAGGGCGCAACCGTTGATCAAAAAATGATCGACGCAGCCGAGCTGACAGAAAGCACGGCAGATCTTTCCATGTCCATGACCACGGCCTTGACTTCAGCGCACAACAGGCAAAGGATGGCGCATAGAGGCATCGGCGGCTTATAAGAACAAAACACACACGCGGACATTCACTTTGACGGGAGACACTCCATGAAACAACCATCAAAACCTCGCTGGAAAAGATGGCTCTTGGCCGCAACCCTGGCTTTGGGGCTGGGCGGCGGCGCCGTCATGTCGACTGATATGCTAAACGGGCCGCCCTCACCGCCCCCTTCCGGGAACAATAGCGCCACCACAAGCAGTGTCATCTATTATGAAGATCGCGTAACGCCCTTCGATCCCGCCGCCGTCCAACCCCAAAAGCGGGTCCATCAAACATTCATGATAACGGCCGATCCTGATCGCGCCGAAAACATCGCCCGCACCATTATCATCCCGGTCGATTTTGAGCGCGACTTCAACAATGCAGCCACGCCCGGATCGGCGGAAACACAATCTCCACCGCCGGCCAATCCAGGAGGACCGTCCCCCTGATTTTTGCTTAAATGAATATTTTCATATCGTTTATTTATTAGTCCTAATCAAAAAATAAACCTTCGTTTTATTGCTGTCATACGTAATAAACCGCGTTTCATGTTGACAGATCAATTCCACAAACTTAGGAAAATAATAACGTCATAAACAAAGAAGACGATGGCCAGCGCATTGCGCCAGGGCATTGTGTGATTGAGTTATAGAGAGAAACGCGTGCAACAACCCAAAAAGCCCCGCTGGAAAAGATGGCTGATCGCGGCCGCTCTTACGCTCGGCATGGGTGGCGCCATCACAGGCGGCATGAACCTTAACGGATCGCTGCCGACATTCGGCCCTCCCGCTGATCAAGGCAGCACCAACGAGACCATCTCCATAAACCACCCGGACATTGTATGGGTCACAATCGATAAGAGTGCAAGCATAACAGGCCAGTTCAATACCGTGGCTCCCGGTGATATTTCATCCCAGAATCCGCTCACTCTCGACAAGGAAAAACAAACGGCACTCAACCAGAGCCTTCAGATCGCGGCCAGAGGCGGTGATTTTGCCTACGTCAAGTATCTGGTTGAACAAGGTGCCGATGTGAAAGCCAACGATGGCGCAGCCGTTCAGGCGGCAAAGGATGGAGCAGGTCTTGCGCAGCAAACCGGCGGAGATCAGCAAGCGTTTAACCAGATCATCAAATTCCTGCAGGACAAAGGCGGAAAAGTCATACCGCCAGCGCCTGGAAATTAGGCTCGGGCCCATCAATAGAATCGCCCGTGAGACTTATGACAGAAAACGACTCACCAATATTCAAAAAATCATTGCAGGATAGCTATTTCTTGCATTTTTTGTATCCAAAGGCATTTTTAGCTCCCGATTCTGTCAGGGCTAAATCTTATTCTAATATTTTACAGAATATATAATTTTGTTAATTTTATTATAAAAAATATTCTTTTTTTATAACTTTTATAAAAATTACATAACGAAAGCTTGCGTCTCATTATTTTTTTGTCTAGGGTCAAATCATTCCATAAAGAGAATCACGCGGCAATCGGGCCGCACCGACGACGAAAAATGCAACGACTCCCTCCTAAGAAAAGGGAAGAAAAAGAAACGGAGAAAGAAAATGAACTTGCACGGTGTCAAATATGCAGTCGATGTGGTGAACGATTATCAATACGTTCTCGTATTCACAGGCGACAACCTGACGGATGTTCGGGCCTATGACAAAACCGGTGAGGAAATCTTTATCAAAAGCCAGTCGCGCCAGATGATGTTCGATGAGCTGATTGATGGCAACCGCCTCGTCCTTCAAATGACGTTCGGCCCCAACCGCCGCATCAGCAGCGCCGTCGTCAGCGACAGCATCCCCGGCACGGATCCGGCCGCAAGTCTCCCACCGCAGCACGCGCAAGGCGCGGTCATTGCCCGTGAGAAAGGCGAATTTCTTGAAAATCGTTTCAATGACCGCCTGCGCGATCCCCTTCAGGAACTTCGTGATCTTTTCGGCGCCGGCAAAGACGAGAGCGATCCGTTTGACGATCCTTTCACCAGACAACCGCGCAGGGAAGAACCGCGCCAACCGCGCCGTTTCCCTGGCGCCAATGAAAACCCCGCCAACCCTCCGTTCCAAAGGCCGGGTACGCCTTCGGGCCCGGGCTCGCGCCCTGTTCCGCCGCGCCCCTCGTCCGCGAATCTCAGCGTTCCCGACAAGCAGCTCGAAGGTCTTTTGACCAAATACGGCAAGGATCTCACGGATCTTGCCAAAAACGGCAAGCTTGACCCGGTCATCGGCCGCGAGGAAGAGCGCAAGAACATCAAGGAATACCTGCTGCGCAAGAAGAAATCGAGCGTCAACCTGGTCGGTGAATCAGGCACGGGGAAAACCGACATGTTCCGCGCCATCGCGCAGGACATTGCCGACGGCAACGTGCCCGAAGACCTGAAGGACGCGCGCGTCATCTCGCTCGACATCGCGGGCATGAACGAAGGCGCGAAATTCCGCGGCGTGTTCGAGGAAAAACTGCTCCCCGTCTTCCGCGGCCTGCAGGAACGCGGCGGCTATCTCAATGGCCAGAAAGTCATTCTTGCCATCGATGAAATCCACACGGCTTTCGCCACGGGCGCAGCCGAAGGCGCTGCCAACGCGGGCCAGCTGATGCTGCCGTACCTGTCGGATGAAGGCATCACCGTCATCGCAGCCACCACCCCCGACATGTACAAGAAACATATCGAGGGCAAGGCCCTTGACCGCCGCTTCCAGAAGCTGATCATCGACTCGCTTGAGGACAAGGCGACCAAGACGGTCTTGAAAGGCCTGAGCGAGATCTATAAAAAACACCATCGCCTTGAAAAACCCCTCACGGATGAGCAGATCGACTATATCGTCGGCTCGACAAACCGCTTCATGCCCGCGCGCAAGCAGCCCGACAAGGCCATCGGCGTCATGGATGCGGCCTCCGCCAAGGCCCGCGCCAAGGGCCTGAAAGAGGTGGGACATCTTGAAATCGCCGAAGCCGTTGCAGCTGAATCCAACCTGCCGGTTTCGTTCCTGACGCAAAGCGATCACGAACGCATGCTGACGCTGGAAAAAGAACTGCCCAACAGCGTTCTTGATCAGGCGCCTGCCGCCGAAGCCCTGGTGAATGCTATCGTCACCTCGCGCGCCGGCCTTAACGACCCGAACAAGCCCATTGGCGCGTTCCTGTTCCAGGGCCCCACGGGTGTCGGCAAGACGGAAATGGCCAAAGCGCTGGCCAAATTCCTCTTCGGCACGGAAGACGCGCTGGTTAAGTTCGATATGGGTGAATACGCCCAGGAACATACCGTCAGCCGTCTGCTTGGCGCACCGCCGTCCTTCGTCGGTTTCGAAGATACGGACGCCCAGCTGACCGAACAGGTCCGCAACAAGCCTTACAGCGTCGTCCTGTTCGACGAGGTTGAAAAGGCCCACCCCAAGGTTTTCGACCCCCTGCTTGCCATCCTGAACGATGGAAAGATCAAGGACAACAAGGGCCGGATAGCATCGTTTGAAAACACGGTCGTTATCATGACCACGAACCTTGGCGCCAGCGAAGTCGTGAACAAACTCAAAGGCGGCAGCGGCATGGGCTTTTCGAAGACCAAGTCTGGCTCCACAGAGGAAGATGTCAAGAAACAGAATACCGAGCTTGACGCTATCTACAAAAAAGCCCGCGAACAGGCTTTCCGGCCGGAGTTTCTGAACCGGCTTGAAGAGCTGGGCGGATCGGTCATTTTCAACCCGCTTGAAAAGAGCACCATCGACCAGCTGATCCACCGCGAGATCGAGTCCGTCAGCAAGCGCCTGCGCGACAACCCCAAGGGGCTGATGCTCAAAAACGTCACCCTGGATGCGACCGAAGAGGTCAAGGTGGCGCTGGCTGGCAAGGGCTACAACAAAGCCTTCGGCGCCCGCCCGCTCAAAGCGGCTGTGCAGAAGTACTTTGCTCAGCCTCTGGCCATGTACCTGATGGAAAACAAGGAAGAGATCCTGAAAAAGCCTGCGGTTAAAATCACGGTTACATCTGTTGACTTTGACCGTCCGCGCAACATCAAGATGACAGTCGAAGATGCCGTGCCGGTTGCAACAGAGCCGACGGCGCAACAAGCTGCCGCCAATAGCAACGAACCGGCAACAACGGAGCCTGTAAAAGTTAAAAAACCGGCCTCCGGCGGTCCGAAAATCTAAAGGCTTGATATTTTGAATGTGACTTCAGGCCCGGGATAACCTCCCGGGCCTTTTTTCTTTTATCACCGGCACATCGTGGCTGCCAGAATGTGAAAGCTTTCCTTCTCCTGTATAAAAACGGCACAGGTTTGCGACGAATCCAGAGGACCCACGTCGGCGGTCACAATTTTCCTCCCCCCCTGCCATTCCCCCGCCGGCTTCCATTCACGCGCAACGTTGCGGCTTTCCATTCTTTCACCCTTGTTCTCGCCCGCGCTGATTTCGATCGCAGCGCTTTTCAGCAAACGGACAAACATGACATGCGCGGGCTTGACGGCATCGCCCTCCAGATTGACAAGAAGTTTGCCCGCCTTGTCGACCGCTGCCGACACTGAAACCGAGGCGGTACGCTCAGCTCTTGCCTTTCTTAAAAGCTGTTCGATTGTATAGCGGCGCGAACCAATGCCTTCAAATTTTCCATCCACCACCATTTGCGGCGTATAAACACGGTCGCTGCCAAAGAGCTTTTGATTGTACGAGAGTTGCCGTTCCGTCGCGGCACGGCTGGAGAAAACATCCTTCCAGGCCTTGTGCCAGGTCGAAAGATCGTCCCAGTAATCGACATGAAACTCAATCGCCACGACATCGGGCCGCACGGCCAGTTCACGCAGATAATCTTGCGCCGGTGGGCAGGAAGAGCATCCCTGGGAAGTAAAAAGCTCGACCAGGATCGGCACGGAAGGCCCGGCCTCGGCCTGCGCTTCGGTCGGCTCATGAAACACGAAAAACTCTTTCAGGGGACTGGACCAAAGACCGCGCACAAGCGCCAGAACCATGAAGAAGATCAGAACAGCGGTCATCCATTTTTTTCGTTTTTTAGCCACGCGCCTTTAACTCCCCGACAATCGTCATCAGTTGCCCTCTCATATCGTCAAACCCCCGGTCCGAGCGCACGACATAGTCAGAGCGCTTGATCTTTTCCTCGTCGGGCATCTGCCGCGCCAGAATGCTTTTGAACTTTTCTTCTGTCATGCCGGGACGTGCCATGACACGCGCCTTTTGCGTGGCCGTGTCCGCCGTCACGCACAGAATGACATCGACCCGGTCCTCGCCCTTTGTTTCAAACAAAAGCGGAATGTCGAGGACGATCATCTCCGCGCCTTTTTCCCGGTGATATTCCTTGAACGCGTCACTCGCCGCGCGGACCAGCGGATGCAGAATGTCTTCCAGCTTCTTAAGACGCTCTGGATGGCCGAAAACAGCCTGCCCCAGCGCCGCGCGATCGATGAAGCTTTCGCCGCCTTCAGTCTTTTTCAAGGCCGAGGGAAATTCCCTGGCAACCGCTGCAACCCCCGCGCCGCCGGCCGAGAGAAGCCTGTGCACCTCGGCATCCGCGTCATGAACGGGAACACCCATATCGCGCAACATGCCCGCCGCCGTCGTCTTGCCCATGCCGATGGAACCCGTAAGGCCGACGACGATCACAATGCGTTCTCCATCTTCTTTATCAGGGCCCTTGTCACCTTCGGCTTTTGGCCGAACCACGCCGCAAAACCGGGCCGCGCCTGATGGAGCAGCATGCCAAGCCCGGTCACGAAAAAAAGCCCGCGCCTCTTGGCCTGTTTCAAAAGCCCTGTCATCAAGGGACGGTAGACAATGTCGTACACAACCGCCGCATCAGGCAGCGCTTTCAGGTCAAGTTTCAGGGGCGGCTGGCCCTTCATGCCAAGGCTGGTCGCATTGACCAGAAGCGCCGCGTCTTTGAGAAAACCCCGGTCCTGCCCCCAGTCGAACAGCTCCACGCCTTCGGCCCCAGCGTCCAAAAGGTCGCGCGCCAGTTTTCGCGCGCGTTCACGGTCGCGGTTGACGATGTTGAAACCCGCCACACCCGCCTCAAGCAGCGCAAAACAAATCCCGCGCGCAGCACCGCCCGCGCCCAGAACCGTCACCGTCTTACCCTTCAGCTTCAATTTTGGGCAGCTTTCCTTCAGATGCGCCATGAAGCCAAAACCGTCGGTGTTATCGGCGTATATCTTGCCCTTCCTGAACACAAGCGTGTTGGCAGCCCCCATGCGCCGCGCCATAGGCGTGGCGTGATCGGCCAGTCTCAAAACGGCTTCCTTGTGCGGCAGCGTGACATTGACCCCGGCATAGCCTTCTCTCATCAATCTCTTAAGTTCGGATTCAAGACGGGTTGAAGAAATACGGATCGCCTCATAGCTTCCCTTGATCTTGCATTGCGAAAGCCAGAAGCCGTGTATCCGCGGCGACAGTGAATGCGCAACAGGATCGCCAATAACAGCGGCTTTTTTCATGAAGCCGCCTGTTCGCGGCGCTGCGCCAGTATTTTCATGATCTCGGCCGCCGTTTCCTCGACCGAACGCCTTGTCACGTCGATCACAGGCCAGCCCATGCGGGTGTAGAATTTACGCGCTTCGAGCACTTCCTCGGTCACTTTCTCAAGATCGAAATAATCCGTCTGTTCCGTCTGGCCCAGCTGCTTCAGGCGGTTGCGGCGGATATCGACGAGGCGTTCGGGCGCGGCGGTTAGCCCGACGAACAACGGGGTTTTCAGCGTCGTGACGGTTTCAGGCAACGGCACGCCCGGGACGTAAGGCACGTTGGCCGCCTTGACCCCGCGGTTGGCAAGATAGATGGAAGTGGGCGTTTTCGACGTGCGCGATACGCCGACCAGCACAACGTCGGCCTCGTCCAGCGCGCGGCCCGTGGCCTTCTGCCCGTCGTCGTGGTTGAGCGCGTAATCGACCGCGTCCATGCGCGAGAAATATTCGGCGTTGAGCTGGTGCTGCAATCCCGGCTCGGCCCGGCTCTCCTTGCCGAACCACGTACTGAACACCCAAAGTACCGGCTGCAGGATCGCCATGCTGGGCACGCCCAGCGCCGCACAGCTTTTTTCCAGTTGTTTGGCCAGCGCCTCATCGACCAGCGTGTAAAGAACCGGCCCCGGATGCGCCCTCACCCCGTCGATCGCTTTTTTAAGCTGGCGGTCGTTGCGGACAAGATTCCAGAGATGTTCCTCCACCTCACCCTCGACCTCGAACTGGGCGAGACAGGCCTTGACGACATTATTGATCGTCCCGCCCGTCGAATCCGATACCAGATGAAGATGGTGTTTTTTCATGAGGGTAGTTTATAGCTGAATCCACGGGCATGCCAGTTGACTCCTTCTCCCCTTTGGGGAGAAGGTTGGGATGAGGGGCCCCCTCACCCTGACCCTCTCCCCGATGGGGAGAGGGAAGCGTAGCAATACTTTGCCATAACCATTGACTTAAAGAACCACCCCCGCTATTCTCGCCCGTCATGACCAAACACTCCACCACCGCCGGATTTGTCTACATTTTGGGAAGCTATGGCGCTTTTTCGGTCGCCGACGCCTTTGCCAAATATATGGGCCAGACCCTGTCGACCCCGGCCACAATGTTCCTGCTGTACGGTACGATGACCCTTCTGGCCCTGTTGGCGGCGCCGCGGCTGGGCGGCTTTGCGTCGCTGGTCAAAACGCCGCATCTGAAACTTCATCTCTGGCGCAGCTTTTTTTTCGCCATAGGCGCGCTTCTTTTCATTTCGGCGTTTCAGCGCATGCCCATAGCGCGCGCCTATACCATCGTCTTTACCGTTCCCTTTGTCAGCGCGGCGCTGGCCGTGTGGCTGCTGAAGGAAAAGGCGACGATGAAACGCTGGCTTATCATCGCCTGCGGCTTTTCGGGCGTGCTGATTGTGCTGCGCCCCGGGTTTCAGGCCGTTGATGCACCCAGCCTTCTGGCGCTGGTCTCGGTCCTGCCGTTGGCGACATACCTGATCTTCACGCGCAAGATCCCGGCGGGCGAACCGCCGCTTGGCTTTGCCGTCTGGCCCGGTCTTGCCGTCGTCACCGCTTCGCTTGGCCTTATGATCGGGCAGGAAAACGCTCTGACGCTTGGAACACCGCAGACGCTGGCCTGCCTTGCGGGCGGCGGGGCCATCATGGCCGCACAGATCATGCAGGCCCGGGGTTTCTCGCTGGTCCCTGTGTCGGCGGGTGTCTCCCTTCATTATTCGCAAATCATATGGGGCATCGCGTTCGGTTATTTCTTTTTCAATGAAACGCCCGATCTCTGGACGCTGGCCGGCATTGCGGTCATCGTCGCAAGCGGCCTTGCGCTGATCCGGCAGGAGGCTTAAAAAGAAACCCATGACGCAGGAAACGATCAGGACGGATGTCATCATCATAGGCGCAGGCCCCGTGGGGCTTTTCGCCGTGTTCGAGCTGGGCCTTCTTGACCTCAAGGCCCATCTGGTCGACATCCTCGACCGTCCCGGCGGGCAATGCGCCGAGCTTTACCCCGAAAAGCCGATCTATGACATTCCGGCCCTTCCCGTCGTGACGGGGCAGGAGCTGACCGACCGGCTGATGGAGCAGATCAAGCCGTTCAAACCAACCTTCCACCTGTCGCAGATGGCCGACCGGCTTGAGCGTGTGGATGACAAGATCTGGCGTCTTGCGACCGATACCGGCACGGTGCTGGAGGCCCCCGTCATCGTGATTGCGGCGGGTGGCGGCAGCTTCACGCCCAAGAAGCCACCCATCCCCGGTATCGACGCCTTTGAGGGGAAATCGGTTTTCTATGCCGTACGCAAGATGGACCAGTTCAAGGGCAAGGATATCGTGATCGCCGGTGGCGGGGATTCGGCGCTTGACTGGACGATCAATCTTCAGCCCATCGCAAAGTCATTGACCCTGCTGCATCGCCGCGACGAATTTAAGGCAGCGCCCGACAGCGTGAACAAGATGCGCGCTCTGGTGGCCGATGGAAAGATGAAACTGGAAATCGCGCAGCTCTCAGCGCTGGAAGGATCGAACGGAAGCTTAAGCGGCGTTGTGTGCGAGACGAAGGAAAAAGGGAAATATACGCTTGCCTGCGACACGCTACTGGCCTTTTACGGCCTTACCATGAAGCTGGGGCCGGTCGCCAATTTCGGCCTTAACCTCAACGAAAACCTGATCCCGGTCGATACCGAAAAATTCGAAACCTCGACCAAGGGCATTTTCTCCATCGGCGACATCTGCCATTACCCGGGCAAGCTGAAACTGATACTGTCAGGCTTTCACGAGGCCGCCCTCATGGCGCAACAAGCCTTCCGCTATGTCCACCCCGACAAGAAGCTGAGATTCCAGTACACGACCTCAAGCTCGGACCTTCAGGCCAAGCTGGGCGTTAAAGCGTAACTCTCCATTAACTATAAAAAAACCCTGGTATAGTAATTCCAAATAATAATTTCTTACTTCGTCACCCCCGCTTTATGCGGGGGTCCAGTAGGCCGTCTGGCCGTCATGTGACTCTCAAAAGACGCGCGGACGCGCTACCGGATGCCCGCACAAGGCGGGCATGACAGGAATTAAATACCTGCCATCAATTATTCAAGTGACTATAACAGACTCAACGAGCATTAGATATCTTCAGGCTAAGCTGGGCGTTAGCGGTAACGGATAGTCGAATCCTTGAAGAGAAGACCGCTGCAAACCGTTCCCTCAACCGTCTTACCCTTGACGTTCTTCGCGGTAAAGCCAGTATGGTAAAAATCGTCCTGGCCGCAGGCAAAGAAGTTATAACCAGTGATTTTTACATCTTCATAACCGGCGTTTTCAAGCGTACTCGTCGCGCCTGTCGCATCGATACAGCCCGTAAGCCCGCCCGCAACCGCGCCGAACGCCAAAGTCAGAGCCACCGCTTTCAAAAGCTTGTTTTTCATTCCATATCTCCTTTTTCCTATTGCACCTCAATATAACAACTCTGCGTTCCTATGTAAATATATGCATGTTAACTCATTGATATAGAATAAAAAAATAGTCTGGAAGAAACCATGTGCAAATGCTGAAATAGGGCCGCATGAGAACAGAAGCCCCCGATAACCGCTTTAGCATTTTTTCGGCCACCGTCGAAGGCTGGCGCTTTGTCGGACGCGAATGGCCCTACCTGCTTAAATCAGGGATCGTTCCCTTGATCGTGCACATGGCGTGCAATTTTTTTATTCTTTTTGTCACGCCGGAATCGACAACCATTGAAACATTTCTTATCGGCCTTCCCGCCTCCGTTCTTTTTGCCTGGTTTGTTTTTATCCAGACGCGCCTGATCGTCCTGGGAGAAAGAACCGACCGCCTTCCGACGGACCCGGCGCTCAAGAAAGACCGTGACCGGTCCATGCGTATTTCGGTTCTTTTCATGCTGCTATTTAACATGGGCGTGACCGCCACCGCCGCAGCGCTTGAGGAAATAGCCGCCACAATGCGCGACAATCCCGGGGCCAACATGATTATCTCGGGCCTTGCCGTTTTCATGATGGTCATTCTTTTCTGGAGTGTGCGCTTTGGCGCCCTGCCCCTACTGACGGCCGTTGACTATCCGCCCGCAAAATTTCTCAAACGCGTGGAAGGACTGGAATTTTCCTTGCGTGTCATGGCGCTTGGCTTTGTCTCCGTCTTGCCTCTTGTCCTGTTTTTTCCGCTTATCCTGTCGGGGATTATCGCGGATCCGTTTAATGTTACGGACAAGGAAAAAGTATTTCTGATCCTGTTCAACTCGCCCTTTGGCCTGCTTCTGACCTCCATACTTTCCGCGGCCCTGACCTATGGCCTGAAAGAAATGCTCAGGAAAGAGTAAGATAATGGCAAACGACCTGCCTGATGTTCTTTTTGACAATGCCGCCAATGCCTCCGCCGCTTTTACACAGTTGAGCGCGATACTGATCGGCGGCGTTTTCATACTGATTGGCGGAGCTTTAATCTATGACTGGGCGCGGTGGAAGTTTCTTGCCACCCGCGTCAATGCCACAATCAAGGGACTGCAGAAAAAAGGCAGAACTTACCACCCGGTTTACAGCTATATCGGCCCCGACGGGAAAGAAGCCGAAGCCCGGTCGAACGCCGGATCGTCGGCCTACCGCAACAAAAAACCGGGTGATCAGGAAGAAATCATGATCTTCCCCGACCGTCCCTTTCAGGCCCGCGCATCCAACGCCTTTGCCGAGGCTGTCTTCGGGCTTATATTAATGGTACCGGGCGCTTTCCTGCTGAAATACGCATCTACGGGCTTTACCGTCACGCCCATGACCTGGGTCATAGCCGCCGTCATGACGCTTGGCATCGGCCTGAAAATCAAAAAAGGCATCAAGCCAAAGTCCGAATGGGACACAAAGGAAAGCTTCCGCGCGCGCATGGATAGAAAAGCTGAAGACACGCTGAAAAACACACCGCTTGTGACGGCCGAACAGATCGAGCAGGAAATCAGGACCGAAGCCAAGGCCAGCCGCTGGGCCGCACCGCTCTTGCTGATCATCGGGCTTGGAATGACCGGTGGCGGATTTTATTTGGGACAAAAGCTCGAGCATCTCATAGCTGCGGGCCTGCGCGCGCCGGGCGAAGTCGTGAGGCTTGAATACAAACACAGCAGCGGCGATTCATCGGGCAGCTATCATCCCGTTGTCCGTTTTACCGATCAGAGCGGTAAAGATCTGACTTTCCGCGATGATTTTGGCTCAAACCCTGCGTCTTATAGCCGGGGCGAGGCGGTCACGGTCCTGTATGATCCTCAGAAATCACAAGACAGTGCACAAATCGACCGTGGCCTATGGAACTGGGCGCTCCCCGGCGGACTTACCGGCTTTGGATTGCTGCTGTTGTGGGGCGCTGTTTATAACTTCAGGCTGCTGGCAAGAACGGAAAGGCGCTAAGCCGTCGCTTTCGGCAGCGGCTTTATTTTCCGCTCCGGCGTATAGAGCGTCTCGAGCGTGACCGTTCCGCCGCGTTTTTGGTGTATGGCCAGAGCTTTTTCAAGGCGCCCCTTGTCGGCGACGTCTTTGAAAGACTGACGCAAGGTCGCGGTCACGGGCTTGCCGGGGCCTTCGCTGACAAAGCGCATCATTTCGCGCCCCTCAAAACTATAGGCATCTTTGATAAAAAGAGCGCCAACCGTCTTGGCCATTATGACGATGTTAGGGTCTGGATGTTTTTCCTTATATTCTTCTATAAGCCTTTTCAGGTTTCCGCCACTCTCGTTCATAAAATCAGACGGATTTTTTCCATCAGAATTCGGAATGCTCAAGTCAGCACCATTGTTGAGCATGAAGGATACAACATCTATCACACCCCGTTGTTGTTTCTCCAAACTGGCTTCAGAAAGATCCCAATGCCATCTCTCATTCACGGAGAGATTTGACGGTCTCCGTCCCATAGACAGGCCTCCAACATGTTGAGCAACGTTCAACGCAACATGGAAGGCATTGCCTCCGTTACCTTGCTTGGCGTTTATATCCGCCCCGGCATCGACAAGTGCCTTGATTTTATCAAGGCCATCTATGTTCCTGACGGCATTAACCAATACCTCATTCAAATCGTCTTGCGTCCTGCCGTTTCCATGGATATGTGCCATTTTCTTTCCCCTTTAATTTAAGCGCCACCGCGAAACACAGCTTTTGGTTTTTGCCATTCCTTGACGGATTTAAAACCTGCCGCTTTCATCTTTTTGGCTTCGTCGCGCATTTTTTGTCTCAAAATTAGCTTGATGCCTTCCATCGAGGACTGATCACAGGCTTCCTTATCGATATGGTTTATAGCCAGTTTTTTAGCATCGTCCCGCGCCCAGACATCCGCGCTGTAATTCAGTAGAAGAGATACCATTTCCAATTTATTTCCTTCTGCAGCCAGCATGAGATGTGTGGTTTTATATGCCTGCCTTTCATTGACGTCCATGTCGTAGGTTTCAATCATTTCCTCGGCCATAAAGACGGCATTCATCGCAATGGCCCGTCCCAGCGGGTTTATTCCGGACATGTCCAGTTTTTTATTTGTCCTTGGATTTGCGCCATTGAAAAGAAGAACCTCGGCCGTTTTTTTGGCCCCTTTATTCAAGGCCGTTCTGAATGCCGCGTCTTTTTCTTCCTGTGTAATCTTGAGCCCGGCCGCGAACAAAGTATCAACGTACCTGTAATCGGCTCTACCGACAGCTTTGTAAAAGCTTTTCTTTAAGCTTGTGTTCGTGCGCAATGATTCAAACATATTTTCCTCCCAAATAAATATTTTCATAACATATATTATTTACATTATTATGTCAATTATATTTTTATTGGTTTTAGCGGGCGTCCTGTTCTATATATTTATCCATGAAAATCAAAGTGATAGACAGGAACGGCCAAAGCCATGATCTGGATGCATTGGAAGGCTGGCGCGTGATGGAAATCATCCGCGACCACGGCCTTGCCATCAAGGCCGAGTGCGGCGGGTGCCTTTCCTGCGCCACCTGCCATGTCTATGTGGCTCATGAATGGCTGCCCAAGCTCGTCCCGCCCACGGGGGAGGAAACCTCCATGCTTGATGAAGCCTTTGAAGTCAGGGATAATTCACGTCTCTCCTGCCAGATATTGATGCGGGAGGATCTGGATGGCTTGACCATCCAGCTTGCACCCGGAACGGAACCATGAGTATGAGCCAAATCGACGCACTGCGAAAAGAACTCAACGACCAGATCAGAGCCGCCAACGATCTGACGGCGCTGGAAACCGCGCGCGTGGCCGCGTTGGGCAAGAAGGGCAAGATCACCGACCTTATGAAGACCTTGGGCGCTCTCGACCCCGAGGCGCGCAAGAACATGGGACAAGCGCTCAACGTCCTGAAGGACGAGTTGGCCGCCGAAATCGAAAAGAAAGAACAGGCCTTCAAAAAACAGGAACTCAACGCCAAGCTGGAAAAAGAGCGCATGGATGTCACGCTCTCTCCGCGGCCCGAGAGGCAGGGTACCATCCACCCCATCAGCCAAACGGTCGAGGAGCTTATCACGATTTTCGCCGACATGGGCTTTGCCGTGGCCGAGGGGCCCGAGATCGAAGACGACTTTCACAACTTCACGGCCCTTAACTTCCCGCCCGGCCACCCGGCGCGGCAGATGCACGACACGTTCTACCTGCCCGACAGCCCCGGAAAGACGGGTGATGCGGCCAAGCGCCTGTTGCGTACGCATACCTCGACCGTGCAGGTCCATGTCATGCAGACGCAAAAACCGCCGATCCGCGTCATCATTCCGGGTCGGACATTCCGTTCCGACTATGACATGACCCACACGCCGATGTTCCATCAGCTTGAAGGCCTGATCATCGACAAGGAAACGCACATGGGGCATCTGAAAGGCTGTCTTACCGATTTCCTGCGCGCGTTTTTCGGCATCGACAATCTGCCGACGCGTTTTCGCCCCAGCTTCTTTCCGTTTACCGAGCCGTCGGCTGAGATGGATATCGGCTGTTCGCGGGCCGGGGGAGAACTGAAAATAGGCGCAGGTTCAGACTGGCTCGAGATTCTGGGATGCGGCATGGTGCATCCCAATGTCCTGAAAAACTGCGGTATTAATCCCGACGAATATCAGGGCTTTGCCTTTGGCCTGGGGATCGAGCGCATCGCGATGCTCAAATACGGCATTCCCGACCTTCGCACCTTTTTTGAATCGGACCTGCGCTGGCTAAAACACTACGGCTTCGGTCCCCTGAAAATCCCGCATCCGGTATTTGGATAGACACACATGAAATTCACCCTTTCCTGGCTTAAAGACCATCTTGAAACGATATCGGACCTTGACGCAATCGCGGCGAAGCTGACGACACTGGGGCTGGAGGTCGAAGGCGTCGAAGATCCGTCAAAGACACTTAAAGGTTTTGTCGTGGGACAGGTCGTCAAATGCGAAAAACATCCCGATGCCGATCGTTTGCGCGTGACCATTGTCGATACGGGCAAGGAAAGGCTGCAAGTCGTCTGCGGCGCGCCCAATTGCCGCGAGGGGATGAAAAGCATCTTCGCTCCCGCCGGAAGCTATATCCCCGGCCTTGACGTCACGTTGTCCAAAACCAAAATCCGCGGCCAGGAATCCAACGGCATGCTGTGTTCAGAGAAAGAGCTGTGCCTCTCGGACGAGAGCAACGGCATCATCGAACTGCCCGATCACGCCCCCGTCGGCGGGGAGGCGGCCAAAGCGCTGAACCTGACCGATCCCGTCGTCGAAATCGCGATCACACCCAACCGCATCGATGCGGCGGGCGTCTATGGCATCGCGCGCGATCTGGCCGCGAGCGGCACGGGCAAGCTAAAACCTCTCAATACCGAAAAAGTCCCAGGCGCTTTCAAAAACACGGTCAACGTCACGATCAGGGACGATGCAAAAAATGCCTGCCCTCTTTTCATCGGACGTTATATCAAAGGCGTCAAGAACGGGCCGTCGCCCAAATGGCTGCAAGAACGCCTCAAACGCGTGGGGCAAAAGCCGATTTCCGCCCTGGTCGACATCACCAATTACCTGACCCTTGGCCTTTGCCGTCCTTTGCATGTATTCGACGCGGACAAGCTGAAGGGGAATATCCAAGTCCGGTTGTCGAAAAAAGGCGAAAAACTGGCCGCGCTCAACGACAAGACCTATGACCTTGACGACGGCATGGTCGCGGTCTGCGACGACAGCGGTGTTTTGGGCCTTGGTGGCATCATGGGCGGCGTTTCAACAGGTGTCAGCGAATCCACGACCAACGTCTATCTGGAATGCGCCTATTTCGATCCGCTGGCGACCGCCATGACCGGCCGCAAGCTTCAGATCGACAGCGATGCCCGTTGGCGGTTCGAGCGCGGCATCGACCCCGCCTTCACCGTCGATGGCGTTGAAATAGCCACGCGCCTGATCATGGAAATCTGCGGCGGCGAAGCCAGCGAGCTTTCGGTTGCGGGCAGCGTGCCCAAAACCGGCAAACCCGTGACCTTCCGCCCCGCCCGCGTCAAGACGCTAGGCGGTTGCGACATGCCAGAAGACAAGCAGAAGAAGATCATCGTGGCCCTGGGCTTTGCGGTCAAGGAAAACGGCGCGTCATGGGAAGTGACGCCGCCCGCCTGGCGTGGCGACATCGACGGCGAAGCCGATATTGTCGAGGAAATCCTGCGCATCAACGGCTATGACAAGATTCCGGCCCTGTCCGTGAAAAAGCCCGAAGGCATCAAGGTCACAGCGTTGAACGACCTGCAGCAGCGCGTGATCGCATCCCGGCACATGCTGTCTGCCCGCGGCCTTTATGAAACGGTCACCTGGGCTTTCATGCCCGCGAAATGGGCCGACATGTTTGGCGTCAATCTTTACCAGTCTAAGACGGCGCTCACGCTGACCAACCCGATCAGTGCGGATCTGGATACGATGCGCCCCTCGATTCTGCCCAACTTGATTTCGGCGGCGCAGAAAAATGCTGACCGCGGTTATCCCGACGCCGCGCTGTTCGAGATTTCCAAATGCTACCGTACGACGGAAGCGGGCGGCGAGGTGGTCGTGGCTTCGGGCTTACGGTCCGGCATGGGCGTTCCGCGCCACTGGTCGGGCCCCACCCGCAAGGCAGACGGCATGGATGCCAAGGCCGATGCGCTTTGCGTTCTTGAAGCCTGCGGCCTCAACCCCGCCAGCGCGCAAATCTCGACCGCCGACATCCCCGACTGGTATCACCCGGGACGTTCGGGGGTCTTGAAACTGGGGCAGACGGTCCTTGGCTGTTTCGGCGAGATACATCCGTCTGTCCTAAACGACATGAAGGCCGACGGGCCCATGGCGGCGTTCGAGATTTTCATGGACGCGCTGCCGCCCCCGAAGAAAAAAGAAGGGTTCAAGCGCCCGTTGCTTGCGCTCTCGCCCTTCCAGCCTGTGACGCGCGATTTTGCCTTTGTCGTCGATTCGGGCGTCACATCCGACAAGATGCTGCGCGCGGTCAAGGCGGCCGATCAGTCCCTGATCGCGGGCGCCGATATTTTCGACGTCTATCAGGGTCCGCATGTGGGCGAGGGCAAGAAGTCGCTTGCCGTCACGATCACGATCCAGCCCAAAGACAAAACGCTGACCGACGCCGAGATCGAATCGCTATCGCAAAAAGTTATCGCGGAAGTGCAGAAGAACACGGGCGGGACGCTGCGCACATCATAAGGCTAAAACGATATTCACGGCTTAACCGTGCTGTATTTGTACTGATCCCGCGGCAACAGCGAGATGCGCAAACGATCACGCGCGGGACCGGTCTTGTTGAACTCGACACGGACGTTGCGGCCCGCGCAAGCCGCGTGAATTTGCTGCCAGCCCTCCAGCATCGCCATATTGTCGCCTGAAAACGGAATTTCGCGTTCGATCGGCTTCCATGAAACGACATCGGCAGCATGTGGACTCCGAGCCAGAGCCTTTACTTCTTCTTCGCGCAGGCGAAGCAGCTCGGGAATTTGATTTTTAAAATCATTCAGCAATTTTTCAGTTTCATTCATCTGGGACATGCAGGCCTCCGACAATAATATATATTATACATAATATTTATAATTTACACAAGAGAGTAGAAAAAATAATTTATAATCAAATGGATAAATCAGGAGCAAAACCATGACCCGTTTTTTATTGTGTTTTTAAATGGCCCACTATAGGTTTCATAACCTTAAAGGAATATAACATGGCCGGCCAAAACGACTCCGAAGCAAAAACAGAATTCAACGAACACGCAGCAGCGACTTCGCTTTGCACAAAGACACAGGAAAAATACGCCCTGCACATCGCGGCCGCGAACGGAAACCATGAAAAGGTCACGGCGCTGATCACGGAAGGCGTCCCCACTGAAATCCAGGATGCAAAGGGATGGACTGCCTTGCATCATGCCGTCTGGGCAGGCGACAAGGAGATGGTCGAGCTGATCCTGACACTGGGCGCCTATCCCAACCCGATCACGGGCGACGGCAAATACCCGAGTTGCCTCACCAAAGAACGCGGCTTCGAAGAAATTGAAACTCTGATCCGGTCAATGACCGAGCAAAAGCAACCGACCGCCCTTCTGGCCGAGTGGCTGGAAAACCCCAGGACTTTCCTGCCCGGCAAACGCCGCAGCATGAAAAAGCCAACCCCCTGATTACTTCCTGATCCCTTCCTGCTCAAGCAGGTCCTTGCGCGACAGCTTGCCAACCGCCGTCTTGGGCAATGGCTGCTCGCGGATGATGATTTTGCGCGGCATTTCCATCGACGCAATCTTGCCGTCTAAAAATGCGCGCAGATCGGCCTCATTCACCGCCATCCCGGCACGGGGGAAAATCCAGGCCCATACCGCTTCGCCGCGCGCGGCATCGGGAACGCCCGCGACCAGGCATTCCTGCACGGCCGGGTGCTGGTAGAAGGCTTCTTCAATATGACGCGGGTAAACGTTAAAGCCGCGCACCAGGATCAGGTCCTTGATCCGGTCGACCAGGAAAACAAAGCCGTCTTCATCCATATAGCCGACATCGCCGGTGTGCAGGCGGCCGTCCTTGATAACTTTTGCGGTCTCTTCGGGCTTTTTGTAATAGCCTTTCATGACCTGAGGCCCGCGGATGCAGACCTCGCCTTTCTCGCCCGGCGGCAGGATTGTCACGCCGTCCTTCAGGCAGACAATTTCGATCATCGTGCCGGGGATGGCGGGACCAATCGACCCCGGCTTCATAACGCCGCTGGCCGGATTGGCCGTGGCTACCGGCGACGACTCGGTCAGGCCGTAGCCTTCCGTCACGCGCGGCACCTTGGTCTTTTCGGCAAAATTATTCATGACATCAACCGGCAGCGGCGCGCCGCCCGAGAGGCAGAATTTAAGCGATGAGAGGTCGTAGTTGCCGATATGGGCGTAGTTGGCCATGGCGTTGAAAATGGTCGGAACCGCGGACATGATTGAGGGCTTTTTTGTTTGAACCAGCTCGAGCACTTCTTTTAAATCAAACTGCGGCACGATGATCAGCTTCATGCCCTTGACGAGTGAATAGTTCATGACGACCGTCATCGAAAAGACATGGAACATCGGCAGGACGCAAATCTGGCAATCCTTGCCCGGTTCGACCACATGGATCCATTCGCCCACCTGGACGGCGTTGGCGTAAAGATTGGCATGCGTCAGCATCGCGCCTTTGGGAATCCCCGTCGTGCCGCCCGTGTATTGCAGCACCGCGACATCTTCGGCCGGATTGATCATGACCCCGGCCGGCTTTCCGGCATTGTCGATCAGATCGCAGAACCAGATATGCCGCGCGTTCTCGGTCCAGCCCACGCCGCGCTGCGTTTGGGTCAGATTTTCGCGCATGGGGCATATGATCATCCCCTTCAGGCGCGATTTTTCAAGCATCGCGGTCACGCGGCTGCTAATCGCCTCGACATCAACCGTCACCATAAGGTCGGTTTCGCTGTCCTCGATCTGTCCCAGAAGGTCTTTGTCAACGTACATGGGGTTGTAGTTCACAACCGTACCTCCCGCCTTCAGGATGGCGTAGTACATCAGCGGCAGATAGGCCGTGTTCGGCATGAAAAGCCCGACCTTGACATCTTTGCCGACGCCCAGGCGCTGCAGCCCTAGGGCCGCTCGGTCGACAAGGCTGCCGAGCGTCTCGTAATCGTAGACATGTCCCAAAAACTCGATCGCCGGGCATTTCGGATATTTTTTTACGGCATTATCAAGAAGCGCGAAAAGGGGTTTTGATTCAAAACCGCTCATATCCCATTTGATCCCGGCGGGATAGGATTTTTCCCAGATAGGCGCTTGCGGTTGCCTGACAGCCGATGCGGTACGCGTCATTTTCTCTCTCCTCTTAAAAATCCCTACTTAACAGATGTTTTCTTGATCCCTTCCTCCTCGAGAAGGGTCTTGCGCGACAATTTGCCGATAATGGTCTTAGGCAGCGGCTTCGCACGAATGATGATCTTGCGCGGCATTTCGATGGGTGACAGCTTGTCCTGCAGGAAGGTCAAAATATCTTCTTCAGTCAGTGTCCGGCCGTTCGCGGGCTTGATCCAGGCCCAGACGGTTTCGCCACGCTCGACATCGGGCACGCCGGCCACGATACATTCCTCAACCGACGGATGGAGATAGATCGCCTCTTCCACCTGGCGGGGGTAGACCTTGTAGCCACGGACCATGACCATATCCTTGATCCGGTCGACGATAAAAACATAGCCTTCTTCGTCGATATAGCCCACATCGCCCGTGTGCAGGCGCCCATCGCGGATCACATCCGCGGTTTCATCAGGTCTGCGGTAATAGCCCTTCATGACCTGCGGGCCGCGGATGCAAATCTCGCCCTTCTCGCCGATGCCCAGAACCGTTTTTCCATCCTCGACGCTTACAATCTCGATCACCGTGCCCGGTATCGGCTGCCCCGCCGAGCCGGTTTTGATCACGCCAAAAATGGGGCTGCAGGCGGCCACGGGCGAGCTTTCCGTCAAGCCATAGCCTTCGCCCACGGTCTTGACGCCGGTCTTTTCAGTGAAGAGGCGCTTGACATCCGCCGGCAGCGGCGCACCGCCCGAGAGGCAGAATTTTAGCGAAGCAAAATTGTAATCCGTGATCTTCGGGTGGTTGGCAATCGCATTCAAAATGGCCGGAACGGCGGGGAGATATGTCGGCTTTTCCTTGTCGACCAGATTCATCAGTTTTTCGAGCTCAAACTTGGGCTGAAGAAGGATTTTCATCCCGTAATGCAGCGCCATGTTGAGCGTGACGGTCATGGCAAAAACGTGGAAAAACGGCAGGACACCAACGATGCTTTCGTGCCCCGCGTTCACATTGCGCAGCCATGCCGAAATCTGCATGGTGTTGGCATAAAGGTTTGCATGCGTCAGCATCGCCCCTTTGGCCACCCCGGTCGTACCGCCCGTATATTGCAAAACGGCAATATCCTCCACGGGATCGACGGACACAGGCATAAAATCACCTTTGTTGCGAAACAGGTCTTCCGCACGGACATAGCGCGCGTCTTTTGGAATCCTGGCCACGTCCTTGCGCCGGACGATCGGAAACAAAAGGTTCTGGGGAAACGGGAAAACATCCGCCATCGGACAGACAATGACTTTTTGCAACCGGGTTGCATGAAGCATTTTTTCCATCTTGTCGCAGGTGAGCTTCAGATCAACGGTCACCATGATGTCGGTTTCACTGTCGGCGATCTGGTGTTCGAGCTCGCGGTCGACGTAGAGCGGGTTGAAATTAACCACGATCCCGCCCGCTTTCATGATCCCGTAATAAAAGATGGCCGAGTACGGCGTGTTGGGCAGAAAAAGGCCGACTTTCGTCCCCTTTTTAACCCCCATATCCTGCAAGCCGCGGGCAACCTTTGCAACCTTTTCGCCAAGCCAGCCATAGCTGTACTCACGCCCAAAAAACCAGAGCGCCGGGCGGTTTGAATATTTTCCAACCGCCCTGTCGAAAAGGGTCCACAGCGCTTCCGGCCGCACGTCGAGTTTCCATGCCACACCGTCAGGATAATGTTTTTCCCAGACATAAAGGCCATTTTCAAAAATCGGCCTCGCCGCTTTTTGGACAGGTGCTGCTTCTGCTGCCGTCACGCTTTCAGATTCTCCGCTTGCGGGTTTTTCAGATCTGAAAGTTATACTCTTTTTCCGGCTTTGCTACCAGTGCGGGTAATTATTTGCCGTAACTATCCTGTCTCTGCATAGGGCGTTGCGGGGCGGGTCTGCGCGGCTCCCTCTCCAGCAACCGCTCCCCTTGCATGCGCATTTTATCGCGCAACATAGGGCGATCCTGGATTCCCTGCCTTTGTTCCGGCGGCAAACGGTCTCTCATTCTTTCAATTCTTCTTTTCATAATTTCTTTGTGCTTGGCGCGCAAAACTCCCTGACGCTCGCCAAACTGCTTGATGCGCTCCCGAACCATGGCCTGCCGCTTCAGGAGGATCGTTTTCTTCGCACGCTCAACCTTCTCGGTCGGCCAAAGTTTCGGCTTCATGGCTTCGGCACGACCGCTTTTCAGCGCCGAACCATAGCCCTTGTCGATTCCGATTTTGCCCTGTTTGGTCGTCACATCGACCGCGCCATCGGCAACCAGAACGCCGTAATCGTCATCAATATCGCCGCCCCAGAACTCCGTGCCGCGAATGCCGATCGAGCCGTAAGGCGTATTGACCCGAACATCGGGATTTTCTTTCTTGGCAATCAGACCGCTGACGTAATAAAACGCACCGCGCAGGATGGAATAGCGGCTCTTGTTGTTGGCATTATCGTCCGGGTCAAATATATATTCATCGACCGTGAGTTCGGTGTTTTCGGACAAGGTCAATTCCGTGTTGTCGATAAACAAAACAAGGGCCCGCGCCCCGGCGCCCGTTGCAATCTTGTCATTCTGATGCACGGGCGTATCAACCGTTGCCTGAACCGCACCCCGCGCGGAAGTAACGACGACGCCACCTTCCACTTCCATGACAGTGCCGATAATATCGGCCTCACCCAGCGCCCACGCGGGCTGCACTTGCATGACAAGGAAACACAAAACGGCAAATACGAATGAAAAACGCACGCAATCCCCCCTTTGAGCCGACACAATACGGCCAGCCTTTATCCTTTAAGTGATACAAACGGTTTCAATCCCTTGTAAAGCACTTTCTGGATTTTTGCCAAAAAAAAACGGCCGGAGTTTTAATCCGGCCGCGTCAAGTTGGGGTGGGTTGGTGGTGGTAAAAACTTCTTTCCTAGAAGGGAGCCACGATGTCCCAGAACTGCTGGCCGTAGCGCGGCTGCTGGACGTCGGTGATCTGGCCGCGGCCGCCGTAAGAAATACGGGCTTCGGCGATCTTTTCATAGGAAATCGAATTGGTGTTGCCGATGTCTTCGGGGCGAATGACGCCTGCGATCTGAAGCTCGCGCACTTCGTAGTTCACGCGGACTTCCTGGCGGCCATAGATCACAAGATTACCGTTGGGCAGGACCTTGGTGATGGTGGCGGCGACCTTGACATCAATAGTCTCGTCACGATTGACGGTTCCCTTGCCGGTCGATGAGCTGTCGGAGTCGACATCGACCGCGTTTGACGGGTCAAAAGCCTCGGGCAGTATCTTTTTGGTCAACTGTCCGGGCAAGCCCAGCAAGGCGGGAACGTCCATGTTTTCAGTGTTGGAACGGTTGCGCTTGGTTTCGTTGGCAATCTCGGCCTTGTCTTCGATATTGATCATGACAGTCAGAATATCGCCAACCTTGTTGGCGCGCTGATCCTTGAAGAAGGTCTGGCGGCCGGAGGTCCAAAGCGAATTGGGATTGCGCGCTTCCGCGGCCATTTCCGGCATCGGCAGCGACAGCGTACCGGGCGGCGTCTTGGGCAGAGGATCGGCAATGGCGATCTGGCTCATGGGCGGTTCCTGGCCTATGCCGGCGATGCGGTCCTTCATCGAGCCGCAGCCCGACAGCATCACGGCAAGCGATGTCAGAAGACACGCCGTTGATGCATGACGAAGCCATTCATTTCTGGTTTTGATTTTTTTCACGGTCATGGCGGTATCCTCCTTTAAAGCGCAATGCTGACGGTGTCAGGCGCGGTTACAACGGCCTCGACCACCTTGTTGGATGCGGGATTGAGAACGCGGATCGTGTCGCCTTCGGCTCCGGCTTCAAGCGCGCGCGCCTTCATGGTCAAATTCATTGGGCCTTTTTTCAGGTGCACAATCACTTGCGCCCCCTTGGAGACCAGCCTTGGTTCTTCAACATCGGCGGCCTGCAAGGGACGCATCGCGGGCACGCCGCGGCGCGGCGCCTTGCCGATCAGATCGCTTTCATCCATCAAGACACCGGCGCCAAGATTGGCCGTTTCAAGGCGGATATAATCGATGTCAGCCGCCGTGATCCTGTCACCGGAACGGAAATGATTGGCCAGGACCGGGACCTTGGCGAAGCTGCGGATACGTCCGTTAATCGTTTTTTCAAAGTCCTTTTTGCCGCCCAGAGACTTCAGAACGATCCTTGCCGAGAAAAATCCATTATTGGCGTCATAATCGAATTTTTCAACATCCGGCGCAGCGGCAAACCGCCCGGCAAGACTGAGCGGAAAACCGGCCGCAGGGAAATCGACATCAAACTCGCCGCCGCCTGAAAACTGTTCCGCAAAAGTCCTGGAGAGCGCCGCCGTCACGGCTTCCTGGCCAAGCTCCGTCATGGGGCTTTTGATCACTGTCTTGTCCGTCATGCCCTTGGCGGACCATGGCAGGTTAAAGGCGCGGGCCACGCGCTCGAGATCGGCGTGGGAAAGGGTCATGCTCCGCCCCGGCGCCGGTGCGGGCGCTAGAACGTGATCCACATGTTCGGTCACGCCCGCAAAAACATCGCCCAGAGTGATCTGTTCGGCATCGACCGTCACCTCGCGGCGTGGCTCAATGCCTGTCCCGGCCAGCGCCGTCCCGGAAAGCAGCAGGAACAAAACCCCTGCCGCCGCCATCGTTGTTTTCCACCCTTTTTTCATCGTTTTTCTCCTGTCATGCCCTAACTGTTATCTCAGCTGGACAATCGTGCTGAGCATCTGGTCGCCCGTCTGAATGACCTTCGAGTTCATTTCATAGGCCCGCTGCGCCTGGATCATGCTGGTGATTTCCTGCACGATATTGACGTTGGAGGTTTCCAGCGCACCCTGCTCAAGCTTGCCAAAGCCGGTCGAGTCCGGGTTGCCGACAACCGCCGCGCCCGACGCTTCGCTTTCAAGGAAGAGGTTGTCGCCGATCGCATCCAGCCCTGCCTCGTTGGCGAAGGCCGCAAGCTGGATCTGGCCCACGTTGCTCAGCTGCGTCTGCCCCTGCAGTTTTACTAAAACCTGCCCGCTGTCGTTGATGGTAATGTCAATCGCATCGGCCGGGATTGTAATGCCCGGCTGGACCAGATAGCCTTCCGACGTCACGATCTCGCCGCTCTCGTTAAGCTGGAAAGAACCGTCGCGCGTATAGGCCGTGTCGCCGTTGGGCAGCGTGATCTGGAAGTAGCCCGCGCCGATCACGCCAAGATCAAGCTTGTTGTCCGTTATTTGCATGGCGCCCTGTTCGTTGATCCGATAGACCGAACCGGCGCGAACGCCAAGCCCCATCTGAATACCGGCCGGGACGATCGTGCCCGCATCGCTTGAGGCCGAACCCGGACGAAGCCTGGTCTGATAGAGAAGATCCTGGAACTCCGCCCGCTGGCGCTTAAAGCCCGTGGTCGTCATGTTGGCAATGTTGTTGGAAATCACGTCAACGTTGAGCTGCTGTGCCAGCATCCCTGTTGCGCCTATATCAAGTGTCAATGACATGTTCTGTCTCCTTTTTCTTTCTTAAACGCGGGTTAATTTCGAAATTGCGGTTCTTTGACGGTCGTGATCGTTTTGCAACATCCGGGCCGTCATTTCGTAGAGCCTTGAAATTTCAATCATCTTGTTCATTTCAACGACCGGCTGAACGTTGGAGCCTTCGATCATGCCCTGCACGACGGAGACATCCTCGGGCGGTTTTTCCGCCTGCTCGGGCGCATCATATAATCCGTAACCTACCGGTTTTAAGTTGCGGGGGTTTTCAAAACTGACCACCTTGATTTTTCCAAGAGGCCCCTGTTCGGTCGCAATCGTTCCATCCGCCGTCACCGTAATTTTTGTGGCGCCGACAGGTACCTTGATGGGCTGCCCGCTCTGGCTTGACAGTGCAATGCCGTCTTGAGTCACGATCTCGCGGTCGTTGTTAAGTGCAAAATTCCCGGCGCGGGTATAGCTTGTGCCGCGCGGCGTGATGACGCCGAAGTAACCGTTCTTGCCCTGCAAGGCCAAATCAAGCTGATTGCCCGTCTGCTGCAAGGGCCCCTGTTCGGTGATGACATAGCTTCCGGCATGAGCCACCATGGACAACGGGTCCGCCGTCATGCCATTACGTGGCGCGGGTTGCGCCGTCATATATTCATGGAACAGCATATTCTGCGCCTTGAAGCCCGGCGTGGACATATTGGCGATGTTATTCGCCGTTACATCCATCCATTGCTTGAGCGCCATCTGCTGCGACAGGCCGACGTAGGATATATTTTCCATGTAACACCACCTTCAACCCAACTTTGTTTCTTCTTAAAGTCCACCTTATGGAACCGCCCTCTTTGAAGCCGGGGCTTTGGTTCCGCATTTATCGAAGCAGGAAACGTGCCAACAATATTTCTTTTTGTTTTCAAATATTTAATTACTATATACGTTAAATCACAGATTGTTTATGCGCGTCTAAAGTCCGCTCAGGGCATTTTTTGCCTTAAATCCTGCGCGAAAGTCAGAATTTGATAAGACTTTCAATGGTAAAATAAAACTGACAACGCCGCGCGCTCGTGGCACGATAGATGCAGGGGAGTTCGAGGCTATATATTGTGGACCGCACCGTCCGTGAAGGATAAAGCGGGTTTTGAGTTTTGGGGAAACTATGGCCGCAAAAGAAGAAAAAAAAGACGATAAAAAAGACGACAAGAAGAAAGACGACGCTGCCAAGGCAAAAGGCGGCGAAGAAGGTGATGCGCCCGCAGCCGAAGGGGAAACCCCCGAAGGTGGAGAAGGCGGCAAGCGCAATATCAAAAAATTGGTCTTGTTTATTGTATTACCATTACTGCTGCTGATCGGCGGCGGCGGCGGCGCGTATTTCCTTGGCGCTTTCGACAAGTTTCTGGCGCCCAAGGAGCTGGTTTGCGACAATATCAAGGAGGGCGACGAAGATTACGAAGCCTGCCAGAAGAAATTTGCTGAAGAAACCGGCATCCAGGCGCCCGGCGCTTTTCTTGAAATCCCGGATCTTATCATCAACCTTAACAGCTCAAGCAAACAACCGCGCTTTCTCAAAATTGCAATCAAGCTTGAGCTTGATACAGAATCCGACGTCAAAAAAATGGAAACCGTCATGCCCCGCGTGGTCGACCATTTCCAGACCTATCTGCGCGAACTCAGGGTCGAAGACCTGAAAGGCTCCGCCGGGATCTACCGTTTGAGACTTGAGCTATTGTCACGTGTCAATGCCGCGGCACCGAATATCAAAGTCCGCGACGTTCTGTTTCAGGAGATACTGATCCAATGACGCCCGCAGACACAGAAGAAAAGAAAGCGATGTCCGACGAAGAGGCCAAGATGATGGCCGAATGGGAAGCCATGGCCGGAAACGATGGCGGCGGCGCGGCAGCAGCCCCTGCCTCTCCCGCTGCGGCGCCCGCTACCGGCGGTGGCATCGTGACCGACGACGGCCGTATCCTCGACCAGGAAGAAATCGACAGTCTCCTCGGCTTCACCGACAAAGCCGGCGGCGGTGAAAAAACCGGCATCATGGAGATGATCAACAGCGCGCTTGTCAACTACGAGCGCCTGCCGATGCTCGACATCGTCTTCGACCGCTGGGTGCGCCTGATGTCGACCAGCTTGCGCAACCTCACGTCCGACAACGTTGAAATCAGCCTTGATCACATCTCATCCGTGCGCTTTGGCGATTATCTCAACTCGATCCCCCTGCCTGCGATGCTTTCCATCTTCAAGGCCGAGGAATGGGACGACCACGGCCTTATGGTTGTCGACAGCGCGCTCATCTACTCCATCGTTGACGTGCTGCTTGGCGGCCGCCGTGGAACATCGGCGCTTCGCGTCGAAGGGCGCCCCTACACCATCATTGAAACCAAGCTGATCGAACGCATGGTCAACGCGGTCCTGAACGACCTTTCCGCCGCCTTCGATCCGCTCTCGCCCGTCAACTTCCGCCTGGAACGCATTGAAACCAACCCGCGCTTTGCCACGATCACGCAAAGCAACAACGCGGGCGTTCTTGTGCGCCTTCGGATCGATATGGGCGACCGGTCGGGCCGTATCGAGGTCATGATCCCCTACGCCACGCTGGAACCCATCCGCGAGCTCCTGCTCCAGATGTTCATGGGTGAAAAGTTCGGTCGCGACTCGATCTGGGAAACGCACTTGACCAAGGAACTCTACGCAACGGAAATCCAGCTGCAGGCCATTTTGGGCGAAATCACCGTGCCCCTGGGCGAGCTTTTAAGCTGGGAGCGCGGGTCGCAGGTTGTGCTCAACACCCGCCCCGAGGACAAGATTGAACTTCGCGTCGGCCATCACCCGATGTTCGAGGCCTCGATCGGCCAGAAACAAGGCAAAATCGCCGTACGCATTGACGAATACATCGAGCCCGAGGAAAAGGACTAAGAAACCATGAGCGGCAGCACCGGTTTCCTTGTCGTTGACATCCTGGTCTTGCTGGCGCTGGCCGTCATGATCTTCTATGCCGTGCGCCTGAGCCGCTATTTCTCCACGCTCAAGCGTGATCAGGAACAGATGCAGGCGCTGGTCAAAAATCTCGACACGGCGGCGTCCCGTGCGGAAAACGCCGTCAGGGCCCTGAAGGAAACCGCCTCTTCATCCGGTGACGAATTGCAGGAAACGATCAATCAGGCCCGCGCGCTTTCTGACGAGCTTGGCCTTATGATCGAGGCTGGCGACAACCTTGCCAATCGCCTGCAGGGGCTTGCCGAGAAAAGTCGCAAAACGACGACAGCCGCGGCGATGATGGCGGAAAGCGGCGGTACGCCTGCGTCCGCGGATGTGCCCGCTAAAGACGCTCCACGCACTCGCGCAGAACGGGAACTGGCCGAAGCGTTAAAAGCAAAAGGCACTCATTAGAAGGAAGGGAAAAGACATGCTGAAGAAATTTTTTAACCCTTTCACGGCGCTTTTGATCGTTATTTCCTTTGCATTTGTTTTCCGCTTAAGCAACGTCCTGACCGCGCCGCCAGGAAGCCGCAACGTCGGTATTACCATGCCGGCGGCCGCGCTGGAAGAATCGCGCGAAGAACCGCCGCCTTTGACCGGGAACGACAAAGAGGCGACCGCTGAGAAACCGGCGTCTCCCGCAGGATTGGGAGTGGCCGGATCCGAAACCCTGAAGAACCAGGAAGCGCAAAAAGCGCGTGGCCTGCCGGAGTTGCCCGCGCGCATTTTTTCCGATTCCGAAATTGAAATCCTGCAATCGCTGTCGAAACGCCGCGACGAGCTTGACCGCCGCGAGAACGAGTTGTCCCAGAAACAAGCCCTGCTCGACGCCGCCGAAGAGGAGATCGACCGTAAAGTCAACGAGCTTGCCGCTATGCGCAAGAAACTTGAGGAACTTTTGGGGCAGCAACAGACGGCTCAGGACGAACAGATAAAAAGCCTGGTCAAAATCTACGAAAACATGAAACCTAAAGATGCCGCAAAGATCTTTGACACCCTGGATGTCGAGGTCCTTATGTCCGTGATCGGAAAAATGAACGAGCGCAAGACATCCCCGATTCTCGCCAGCATGGATCCCGAGCGCGCCAAGCTGGTCACCATAAAGCTGGCTGAACGGCGTAAACTTCCAAGCCTTGAAGAAAAAACATCCCTGCCGACACCTGAAACAGATGCCAAGAAGATGCCATAAAAATTGGCGGCTTCTTTTTTAAACAGCATTATCATCCTTATTTACAAATGTTTAACCTGTCGTGCCCTAGAATGGTATGGATGGGATAGTCTAAAGAATCTTAAAACAGGAGAGTTGCGCGTGACCGTTGATAAAAACATGAACATCCTTGTGGTGGACGATTATCAGACCATGATCCGCATCATCAAAAACCTGCTCAAACAGCTGGGCTTCAATAACGTCGACGAAGCCACGGACGGGTCTGCCGCGCTTACCAAGATCGATCAGAAAGCTTATGGCCTTATTATTTCAGACTGGAACATGGAGCCGATGACCGGTATCGAGCTCCTTAAGAAAGTCCGCGCCGCAGGCAAGACCGTGCCGTTCATCATGGTAACGGCTGAAAGCAAAACTGAAAACGTGCTGGCAGCGCGCGAAGCCGGCGTCAATAACTATATCGTCAAGCCGTTCAATGCCGATACGCTTAAAACCAAGCTGGTCAGCGTTCTGGGCGAGTTTTAATCGAAAGCGGAGAAGAAACAGCATGAGCAGCGTAGACGAAATTGCAAAAAAAGTGGAGAATGCGCAGAAAGCGGCCGATCGCCCCTACAGTCGTGTCGAGGTGGTCGAAATTATTCGCTCAATCCTCTCCACAATGGAGAAAAGCGATGCGCCGATGGCCAAGCTCTATGACGAGCTCGACGGCCTTGCCAAACAAATCGAAACTATGCGCAAAGACCTTTCGTCGATGCGTTCGGATGACATCCACAAAAAGGACATTCCAGCCGCCGCCGACGAACTGGATGCGGTTGTACTGGAAACAAAGCAGGCCACCGACCAGATCCTGAGCGCCTGTGAAAAAATTGAAAAACTGGCCGAAGCCAGCGAAGGTGAATTGCAAAACACCCTTGTCGACACAGTAACCCGTATTTACGAAGCTTGCGGCTTTCAGGACATTACGGGCCAAAGGATCACCAAGGTCGTAAAGACGCTCAAGAACATTGAAATCCGTGTCAGCGGCTTGTTGAAAACCCTGGGTGCGGTGCAGGAAGGCGGCGCGGCCAGTGGCAAGATTCATGACAATCTGCTCAACGGGCCACAGCTTCCCGGCGCTGGCAGCAGCCAGGCAGACATCGACAAACTGCTTTCAAGCTTTGATAAATAAAGGCTTTTATCCGGCTTTTGGAAATTCTTTTTTGACCCGGTGCTGCGCGTAAATTACGCTCTGTTCCGCCTTGCCGCCTAGTTCCCTCAGCTTTGCATGAGCTTCTTCCAGCATTGCCTTGTCGTGCATTTCATCGAACATCTTGATGACCGTGCTTTGCTGGTTTGAAACCGTATCCTGTATTGTCATGGTCCAGTGACGGTTCTTGAAATCGAAAATTTCGGTGCGCCTTTGCCTGATCTCTGCAAAATATTGAGTTCTCGCAACCATTTCATCACCAAGTTTTTGCCAAGGGTCTTTTTTAAAACCGGCATAAAAAATGACCCTGTCCCGCATCCACTCCGCTACCTGGGAAGCCGCTTTTTCAACCGGTAGTTTTTGTTCATCATTCAGCACATTTGCATCCGCACCACACTGCAGTAACAATTCAATCAGTTCCTTGTTATTGTGATACGCTGCGTTATGCAATGGCACCCAGCGACCGTCTTTTAAGTCAGGCAGATTGGGGTCGGCACCACTTTCCAACAAAAACCGCGCTATGGAGGTATGATTTTTGTTTACGGCCCGTTTAAGAGCCGTCCAGCCTTTGATATTATAAGCATTGATATCGATGACGCCAGCATTGACAATATCCTTGATAATCTCAAGCTGTCCTGCTTCGGCAGCGGCACAAAATTTTTCGACAAAGTCATTGCTCATTTTTGCCTCTCTGGAAAAAATATTACATATTAATTTTATTATGTCAATATTTAACGGGAAAAGCTGAAATTTCCAGCCTTTACAGTGACTTTCGTGGTATTCTGTAGAGGTAGGGGTGGCGTATAAAGCGCCTTCCTGAAAAGGGGTTTTGGATGATGAAATGCCATCGCGTACATGGCGTTTATTGGCGTTTGGCCCGTCGCATGATAGCGGTGACGGCTTTGGTCGTTTTCCTGACCGTAGCCGGTTCTTGCATTGCCGCCGATCCCGCCACACCCCTGCCCGTCCGTATCGGCAGCCAAAGCGGTGCGTCGCGCCTGATTTTCGACTGGCCCAAAATGACTGGGTACAAGGTCGAAAAAGCCGGTAACACCCTGAAGATTATTTTTGAAACACCAGCGGACGCCAAGATCCCGTCCGTTGACCCCACGCTTAATCCGCAAATCAAATCCATTCGCGCCACAAGCCCGACGGAAATCGTCATCGAACTTGCCGATGGCGCCACACTTGCAAAAGATTTCCGCATTGTCCGTAAAATCGTTCTCGACATTGGCGGCGGCCCCGCGCCGGCACAGGCAACGGCTTCGCCTGCAACAGCCGCACCGCCTCAAACACCGACGCCCAAAGCTGCGGCAAAACCTGTTCCGCCTAAAACAACCCCTAAAAAAACAACGCCTGCCAAACCTCCCGCGGAGCAGAAAGAAACGCCACCCGCACCGCCTGCGGTTCCTGTTGAGGCCGTCCAAAAGGACCTTCCCGTTGCCGCCGCAGCAACGCCAGTCCCACCGGACGCCCCGCAAGACAGTAAAAAAACTCCCGCTCCGGGACAAAAGCTTTCCGCGCAGGAAAACCCGGCTGGCGCTCAGGAGAGCGAGAAAGAAGCGGCCGCTGAAGAAAATAGCGGCAACAACCTGGCAACCACGATCAGCCTTTCGACCCTTGAGCCCGCCGGGCTTGCTGTTTTCCGCCGCAATGGATTTCTCTGGGTCATAACCGACACCAGCACAGGAGGGATTCCGCCGCATGTCTATGGCCCCCTGGGCGCCCGCCTTGGCAATCCGCGCCGCATAGACATCGAGGGCGGTTCGGCTTTTCGCTTCACGGATCTTTCTGATGAAGGCTTTATTATCACCAAGCAAAACTTAAGCTGGCAAATCGTTTTCCGCTCCGTCGGGCAAAAAACATTCTCACACGCGCAACTGCGTCCCGAATTTGATCCCCCAGGCGATACGAACGGCCGTCTTGCGATTGAAATTTCGCCGAAGGGGAAAATACTCAAGCTGGACGAGCCCTCCGTCGGCGATCGACTGATCATCGTCCCCGCGCAGGAGATCGGCGAAAAAATAGACCAAAACGTGCGCATGGCGGATCTTGAAATTTTGCCAAGCGACATAGGCCTTGTGCTGCGCCCCCTGCGCGACAACCTGAAAGTCGACAGGCGCGAAAAAGACAAAGCGCTGCTCATCACCGCTCCCGGTGGGCTTTTCCTGACGCCCGGAGCCAGCGCCATTCCGGTAGCCATGGACGACAAGGACGGCCCCGACAACGCGCCCCGCCTGTTTGATTTTCCCAACTGGCGGCAAGGCGGCATCAAGAAGCTCGATGAAAACAAGCGGCTGATCGAACAGGAAATCCTGTTTGCCGGCGGCGCCGAGCAAAGGTCCGAAGGGCTTTTACGGCTGGCACTGCTTTACTTCGCCAATAATTTCAGTCACGAGGCCCTGGGCATCCTCAAGCTGGCCTTGGCCGAAAACCCGAAACTGGCTGAAAATCCGGGATATGTCGCCCTGCGGGGCGCCGCGCGCGCGCTGGCCGGACAGTATCAGGACGCTCTCAACGATCTTTCCATTCCCGCGCTGAACGAACAATCGGAAGCCAGTCTGTGGAAAGGCTATGCCGCCGCCGCAACAGAGCAATGGCGCATGGCCGCCAAGCTCTTTCCTAAAAGCAACCGCCTGCTGACGGATTATCCCTCCAACATCGCCATCCCATTCACCATCTACATGGCGGAATCGGCCCTGCGCCTGGGCGAAAAAGACCGCGCCAAAGAATTGCTGGCGACACTGAATGCTTTCAGCGACGAAATGCCGGATCGCTATCAGGCTTCCATCCTTTACCTTAATGGCGAGGCCTTGCGCCAGGATGGCGATACAGACAAGGCCTTGGACCTTTGGAGACGGGTCGAAAGCGGCCGCGACCGCCTTTACCGCGCCAAGGCCAATCTCGCCTCCACCAATCTTCTCCTGGACAAGGGGCGCATCGAACTAAAAGACGCCATCGAAAAAATAGACAGCCTGCGTTTTGCATGGCGGGACGATGGGCTTGAAGCTTCCATCTTGCACACGCTGGGCGCCTTCAAAATCCGCAACAACCAGTATCTGGATGGCCTGAAAGATTTGCGCGCGGCGATCATCGTGGCCGAAGGCAGTCGCGAAGACAGCGAACCGATTGCCGCCGACATGGCCCAGGCTTTTGAAGACTTGTTCCTGAATGACAAGGCCTCTCATATATCACCGCTTGAAGCGGTCGCCATATTTGACGAATTTAAAAATCTTTTGCCTGCCGGAGACAAGGGAAACCAGGCCACGCGCAATTTTGCCGAGTACCTGATCCGCATGGACTTGCTTGATCGCGCCGCAAGCATGCTTGAGGATCAGGTAAAAAATCATTCAGAAGGGCTCGACCGCAGCATGCTGGGATCGCGCCTTGCCTCGGTTTACCTCCTGAACAGCCTGCCACTTCAGGCGCTTGATACTCTGAAAGAAAGCGAAACGCCGGGAATGTCCCAAGCCATGATTGAAGAAAGAAAGCTTCTGGCCGCGCGGGCGTGGTTCCAGCAAAACCGCATGGACATGGCCGTTTCGTCCCTGGCGGGGCTGGAAACTCCTGACGCCCTTCGCCTGATGGCGGATATATTCTGGCGCACGCAAAAATGGACTGAGGCGGCCGACACCATCCAGAAGCTCCTTCCCTCTGCACCGACGGAACCCCTGGATGAGGAAGCGGCAAGCCTTGTTGTCAACGCGGCGGTCGCTCTTAAGCTTGGAAAAGAGACGGATCGCCTCCAGCTTCTGAAAGACAAATATCAAAAGGCCATGACATCGACCAAGCGTTCGCAAATTTTCGGCGTTATTACCCGGGAGCCTGGAAAAACCGGCCTTGCCGACCGCGCCACCATGATGAAAATCGTGGGCGAGGTCGATATGTTCAAAGGATTTTTGAGCGACTATAACGCGACGACAAGCAAGGGCGGCAATTAATCCTCTCCTTACTCTTCCATGGGCAGAACATGTACAATATCGTATTCCGCGCCAAAGCCCGGTGTCAGAACGCGCCCTTTCAGGTCGTGCTGTAAATAAAAACCGCATATATGCTCGACCAACATGGGCCTTCCCTTTTTCAGGAGCGTCCGGCCGACCGTATGCGCCAGATTTCCACTTCTTGTTTCACACATTTTCCCGGGTGTAAGAACGACCCCCGCTGGACCTGACAATGCCGCTTTCATATTTTTTTCCTTTCATAACTTGGTTATCTGCGGGCATAAAATAAGGAAAAGCTTAATGATCTATTAACAAAACGGCCAAAACCGCCTGTTTTATGCCTAACCTACGTATATACGTAGGGTCAAGATACCGGACTCTGGAAAATTTTTTTTGTTTTCCGACCATGAAAAGGCTTCACGGTCACCAGCCCAACACCAAATAATACGCAAGCGCCACCGATCAGAACGGGCACTGTCAAACGCTCATCCAAAAGCCATATGCTGAACAAAACGCTGAAAAACGGAAAAAGAAGATTGAGAGGATTGGCTTTGGATAAATCATTGCGACTTAAAACCCGCTGCCAGATCATCATCGCAAAACTCATGGCCAGCGCCTGGTAAAGCAAAACAACCGAAACCAGGCCCCATTCGGCCGTATGGATGCGCCCGATCTCGTCGCGTTCAAAAAGGACCGCGCATAGCATATGGACAAAAGCAGCCGCCAGCGCCGTCAGGGAAATAAATGTCGGCAGATGAACGTCTTTTAGCTTCTTTAAAAGAACGCCATTAACGGCACCGTTCAGGCAGGCCAGAAAAACGAGAAGCACGGATAAAAGATCCTGGTTGACCTTGGGTTCCCCGAACATGAAAACAACGCCTAAAAAAGCGAGCGCGATCCCAAGCCATGTGCGACGGCTGACCTTCTCGTGAAAAAACAACGCCCCCGCCATGACACCCAAAGGTATCTGCATTTGGAACAAAACCACATATGTCGACGCGTCCATGCGGCGCAAAGCCAGAAAAATAAAAGCAAACCCAAGGCCAAACATGACCACGCCTATGCGCAAAAGGTTTTTAAACTCCTCCGCGCTTGGCTTCTTGATAAAGGGCAGGAAAAAAAGCGCCGTCAGAAAAAACCGCAAAGTCAGGAGCACGAAGGGGGAAAGCTCCAGCAGCGCCATCTTTATCAGGGGGGTATGCAATCCCCAGGACATTTGAACCAGGATACCAAGCGCAAGATCGCGTTTTCCGAGCATTATCCAAGCGCCTTGATCATTTTTAAGGAGAGTAAATCATCCACCGGACGAATTTCACCGCTCCTGACGGGAATGTTATCGTAAGTTATGCCCGCGCCATCGGCAACATAGCCCTTTTTTATATACAAACGCTGTGCCGCGCCATAGGAAGAATAAAGCCCGACCCCGATACCGATGCTTGTCTTGCCCCTGTTTCGGGCTTCCTCTTCGCAGCGTTCAACCAGTCTTGCGCCGATACCGCGACGTTGAAAAACCGGCACGACAGAAAGATCCTGTATCTCGGGAATACCCAGCCGCCGAAAAGGCGTATATGCCGGTTCCCAGTTCAGCTGCGCAATGCCGGCCGGAACGCCATCATCGAAGGCGATGAAGACAGTTCGCCGTCCGGCTTCCTGCTCTTTCAGGCATTTTTCGACATAGTCCGGCTCATCATGACGGCCCGACTGCTGGCCGATAACGTGCACAAGACTTGGCACGTCGGAAGCCGTCATCTGCCTGATTTCAAATGTCATGGAAAAGCCGGCCTTTCAGCATCCCTCAAATTAATTTCCAGGCTTCCGCGGGGATGGAGACGTTCCTTGCCCCAGCGGTTTATAAAAGAGGAATGGGTCACGGTCTGGATAAATACTGACACTGTTTTGAACTTCCGAGAAGAAGTTCGGCTTGCCTGGCTCCGGCCGCGATCCCAATCCCATCAGAATATCCGATGTCAGCGGTGCCGCTCTTGAAGCGGCATCTTCCTGCCCGTGCAGCAACCAGTTAATATCCTGAAAAAGCTGTTTTTGACGCTTGGGCTTTTTAAACCATTCCTGCACTGCCCTCAAATGCGCAATACCGGTATATTCGGCACCCGGATTTTCCCGCAACGCCGTGTCATAAGCCCGGAAAATATCGCCGTAAGCACTGGCTTCAGCCTGCGCCCAGGCGCCCTCGCGGCCGTAGTTCTTCAGATCGTGCAGCATATTTGCCGCCAGCGCCCAGGTCGAAGCCTCGCGGAGCATATGGTATTGCTGCGTGTCATGCTGGCTCTGGAATAATCTCTGATCGCCAAAGCCTTTTTCTTCAAGCCAGAAATTGGCCAGTTCATAGGCCATCAGAAAAGTATTGCGCGCCGCCCGCTGCTCTATTTCCGCCGAACCCAAAGTCCCCGGCGACAGCATGTTTTCGCCAAGGGAAAGACCTGCGCGTCTTAGCGATTTATCGGCGCAAATGGAAGACTGCTTTGACGACGCAGCCATGAGTATCTGTTGCGCCGCCGGCGATATTCTGATGTCGGCATCCACCTGTGCGTCAATGGCAAACCGGTTGAACTCGCTGACCGCGGTATTACGCGGCAGGCACGTATAACCGGCTGAATTTTTAATCCCTGGCAAAATCGGGGAAACCGTTGGCGACAAAGGGGCCTGCTGGGCTTCGGCCGAAGAAGGCAAAAACGGCAAACCCGTTACAAACGTAACCGCGGCCGTGCCCGCCACTAAAAGACGCTTCCAAAGACTGTGCTGATTTTTTTCCAATGACATGAAAGGCTTTCCCCCAATAATCCTAGTCCATTATACTAAAATTGTTGACATAATTCAATAGCTTAGTGCCGACCCGTTTCTAATTCATTGAAAGTAAATGGTTTTATATTGAGGCACGGCTTGTCATCCATAAAAGAAACGCTTTAAGATAGAAGCCATGAACGGAAACAAGGCCTGCATTTTTGCCTATAAGTTTGACTCGGCCGGCAAAGCCGAGGCCATCGACCCCGCACAATCCCATGATCATCTGGTATGGATTCATCTCGACGCCCGCGCGGCCGGGATCAAGCCGCTGCTTGACAAAATTCCGGGCATTGATGCCTTAAGCGCATCCGCACTTCTGGCGTCGGAAACGCGCCCGCGGCTTGAAAAAGTCGGAAACGGACTCCTGATCATCCTGCGCGGCCCGAACCTGAACGAAAACGCAAGGCCTGATGACATGGTGTCGCTGCGCCTGTGGGTCGATGCCAAACATATCGTCAGCCTGCGCCGCCGTAAGTCGAAGGCAGTCGATGATTTTGAAGGGCAAGTCCGCGCCGGGACAAAAACAATCCTGTCCCCCGGTGATTTCCTGGCTTCGCTCTGCATCTCAATTCTCGACAAAATCGAACCTATTATCACGGCGCTCGACCAGAAGGTGGATAATATCGAGGAAAAAATCCTGAAAAATTCGCGCGACGGTTTAAGGCACGAACTGACCCTGATCCGCCAGCAGGCGATCATTTTCCGCCGTCACATGGGGCCGCAGCGCGAAGTTCTTTCGCAGCTCAAAGCCCTTGATGAACCGTGGTTCACCCCGCAGGAGCGCCGCATACTTCAGGACAGCTATGACCGCATCACCCGCTTCATCGAAGAACTCGACATGGTGCGTGACCGTTGCCAAATCATGCACGAAGAACTGGCCGCCCTTTTCAGCGAGAAAATGAACTCGAACATGTTCACAATCTCGCTTCTCTCGGCGCTTTTCATGCCGCTAGGGTTCCTGACGGGACTTTTCGGCATCAATGTCGGCGGCATTCCAGGCGCGGACAATCCCATTGCCTTCATGGTTTTCTGCATCGCGCTTGGCGTCGTGATTGGCCTTCAGATGCTGATCTTCCGCCGCATGAAATGGTTTTAAGGAGCGCACGGCATGGCCAAGATCGAGATGTACACCACCAATAATTGCCCCTATTGCGTCCAGATCAAGACGCTCTTTAACCGCCTGGGCGTGACGTTTGAAGAAAAGAACATCTCCGGCCGCCCTGAACTTCAGGAAGAACTGATGAAAAAAGGCCCCAGCAACCGCACCGTGCCGCAAATCTTTGTCGATGACGTAAACATCGGGGATGATGACGCGATCATGGATTTATACAAGGCCGGGAAACTGGAAACGGCGCTGAAGATGAAATGAACCCGTCGTTAACTTGCCCTGTCAGACAGGTTAAAAGGCAAATTTAGACACCAACACGCCGCTTTTTCTTCGCCAGAATTTTATCCAGACGTTTCAAATTACGTTTTGTACGCTCTTCACCTGAAAGAGCGTCGCCGCCAGCCACCTTCTTCTTATCATTATTTTGACTGCGGTCGGCTTCTGCTGGAGCGCTCGCTGCGACCTCATTGAAGTCATAATTAAAATCGTACGTAACTCCTATACCCGGATCGCTCATGTTGGCCCTCGCAAATATATTACGTAATATATATTACAAAAAATAACAGTCGTCAAATAAAAATAAGAAAAATCAATTTTTACAGATGGTTGCAAAAACTTACTAAAGTCACACCCGTTTACCGTTTCTTGAGGAATCATCTCCATGATGGCTGGCAGGGGAAGTGCCGCGTCAACTTTTTAAGGGGAGTTGGAGATGGGGAGTATTAAGCCAAATCATACGAATAAAAGACCGCCGCTCGCAGCCGAGTTCCGGTTACGGGGGAGCTTCGCCCTTCTCGAAAAGCAAGAAATGTGGTTTAATAGACTTGGGGAAATCGGGGGAGGCTGGTTGCAGCATCAAAGAAAAGAAGAGCTCGTCAGAGCCTTCAATTACAGTTCATCAAACGACAATCCGCCCGCTGCCAATCCGGATGGCTGGATTATTCCCGCAGGGAAAGATGGAAAATCCCTGGCGCGCCCCCCGATCAAGGTCAATTACATTGGCACTCAGCCCGCCTTTAAAACCGACAAGCGGCTAAGCGACGACGAGAACAAACGCCTGCAGGCCCTTTATGATCATCGCGCCCAGGAAAACGAAGACGTCCTGAAAAAAGCGATTTTCATCCTGTCTCAAAGCGCCACGGGCCGCCACTTGCTTGAGGAGATGACCAAAGAAGGCTTTCGCATCTCTTTTGACGACCGTCTCACGGGATCAAAGGGCGCGGGCGGGCTTTGCGATCCGCTTAACAAGATGATCGTGCTGAAAAGCAGCCATGATCCTGAATACATCGCGCTGGTTTTAGGACACGAAGCCGTCCACGCGCTGCAGCACAGCAAATATGATGTTTTCCCAAGCTCGGCCCACCGCCCGGAGGCGGGTATCGCGCTGTCGTTTGCGATTGAGGCCGACGCCTATGCCCAGCAAACCCAGATCGCTTTTGAGCTGGCGCATGGCGATCCCGACGGGCCTAAAAATCAGCTGACGTTCAAGCGCGCGCTGCACCAGATGAGCAAGCGCTTTCCCAATATCGTGAAAGCCGCCGAAAAAACCCTGGGCGAAAAAGGCGCGCTTAAAAACGGCGCGCTGGTTGCGGCGGCATTCCAGGGCTTCTACGACAATCCCTATCTTCGTACTTTCTATGAAGACGGGCACATGGAATGGGTCCACTCCTATGCACCGCGCATCCTGAGCGGCTTTGGCAACGGCCGCAAGCATTTCACACAGGGAACGAACCCGGCGGAGATAGCAGGCCGCCTGATGCACCGTGGAAAACCCTATCTGAAGACACACGCACCCAGCATTAATCTGGGCGACCCGCGCTATGCCGGCGTAACGGATGTAACCGAAAAGAAACTCAAGAACTTCTACCGCCAGTTCCGTGCGAACGATCCCGTGCCGGAGATCAAGCGCTATGGCGTTCACATGAAAAACGCGGTGGCCTGGGTTCTGGGCCTTCTGAGCGAAAGCAGTGCGGCCGTCATCATGGACCCGCCCAAAACCAGAAAACCGTCAAAACCCTTCAATAAGCAAGTCGTTCCATTGAAGAGCCCCCGCCCGCCGCATCATCCGGGCGGATGGCAGTAAAATAACCATCTGATTTATAATAATAATTTACAGCATGTGCCTTTGACTGCATATTTCTTGACGTAATATATATTATGTTTTATATATGACTGCAGGAGAACGGCACATGCAGGAAACTTTTGAAAAAGTAAACGATTATACAATTCAGAGCACACTGAAAGAAGATGCAACCGATGGTCGTGGCAATGGCTATGTCTATATGTCTAGCCGCATCGTCCGTATTTTTAACTTTGCTGCCGGAACCATCACCTCTCTCCATCACAACCGGACATTTCGTTCGGAGCAGTCCACCCCAGCCGTTGTTTCAGAACAAACGACTGTCGAAAAATTCAAGGATATGCCGTCATTGATCGAGGTTGAAATCATGCGCGAAAAGCTGGTGGGTATGGGCGGTCATCCTCCGTTGATTGAGGATGTCCTGTCCGGCCGCCGGAAGAGAGAACTGCCAAAAACAAGTGATCTAAATGGCTGAAAAATTTGAAAAAATGAATGATTACACACTTCTTGTCAGCAGCGATCTATCAAGAGTTGCCGGGTATTTGCATGGGGGCCGGGTACTCACGAATATTTTTAATTTTCAGACCCGTCAGAAAACGACCATTTATGACCATGTAATAAGCTATAACACACAAATGTCCGTTGCTTCTCAAATGCAGATCGAAAACTTCAAGGACATCGAGTGCAAGGACGAAGTCATCGCCATGCACGAGAAACTAAGAGAGCTCGGCGGAAATCCCCCCGATATGCCCGATATTCTGACTAAAAGAAACCTCCTGCCTCTGCCGAAGGATAAATCCATCTGACAGTCATTTCTGTCTGAAAAGACGCTGATTTTTGCCCCCCTCTTTCATTGACGGTTTTTCCATCCCTATGTTACTTTATTAATGGGGAGTTAACGCCCATTGATTATGGGGAGTTCAGGGGCGTTATTGGATATTTTTGGGGCGGGTTTTTGTTTTATGCACACACCGGTGATGCTGAAAGAAGTTCTGGCAGCGCTTGAACCGCGCGACGGTGGCGTTTATGTCGACGGCACCTTTGGCGGCGGCGGATACACGAAAGCCATTCTGGATTCCGCCGACTGCACCGTTTACGCGATTGACCGCGATCCCGATGCCATCGACCGCGCCCGCAAACTCGCTGAAAAATATCCGCGCCGCCTGATCCCCGTGCACGACAGCTTCGGGCATCTTAAAGACATCGTGACGCGCCTTAATCTACCAAAGCTTGACGGCATCGTGCTGGATCTGGGCGTGTCATCGTTCCAGATCGACGAAGCCGTGCGCGGCTTTTCCTTCCAGAAGGACGGGCCGCTCGACATGCGCATGGAAAAAGAAGGCCCAAGCGCGGCCGACATCGTCAACCGCGAATCTGAGGAAAACCTCGCCGACATCATTTACACTTTTGGCGAGGAAAAAGCTTCGCGCAAGATCGCCCATCTGATCGTAAAAGCCCGCAGCCAAAAACCGATTACCACGACAGGCGAACTGGCGGCCATCGTGCACAAGGCTTTTCCCGTGCGCGGCAAGATCGACAACGCCACGCGCACGTTTCAGGCCCTTCGCATTTACGTGAACGACGAGTTGGGTGAAATCGACCGCGTGCTCGATGCCGCCGAAAAAGCCCTTGCCGTGGGCGGGCGTCTGGTCGTCGTGTCGTTCCATTCGCTTGAGGACGGCCGCATCAAGGACTTCCTGCGCGAACGCTCGGGCGTCGCGGCGCAACCCTCGCGCCACCTGCCTGCGCCAAAGCCTCCATTCCCGCCAAGCTTCATGCTTGCAAAACCCGAGGTGGTCAGGACCTCGGACGAGGAAGCCGCCAGCAACCCGCGCGCCCGATCCGCGCGGCTTCGCCTTGGCGTCCGCACCGACGCACCCGCCTGGGGGGCCGCTGCATGAAATACGGACTTTTCCTTTTCTGGGCCATCCTTGCGATCACTGCCGGCACCGTCTTGTTCCACACCAGCGACGCCGTGCAAAAAACGCAAGAAGAAATAGAAAGGCTCGAAAGTGAGATTGCGGAAGAACGAGAATCCATCCGTGTGCTCAAGGCCGAATGGGCCTATCTTAACCAGCCTGAACGGCTTGAAAAACTGGCGCGTGAATATCTTCCGAACCTTTCCCCCGCTTCCGGCACGCAGCTGACGGAAATCGGCCGTCTCCCGGAGAAGGAACCCCAGGTTGCAAAACAGGAACCTGCGCCAACTACGATACCCGCAACGCCTGCCAAAAAAATACCCGCGGATTTCACGGTCAAAACGCCCAAACCCGCCGTTAAAGCCCCGCCGGCTCCCGCTCCTGCGCCAAAAGCGCAGATCATCCCGTCCAAAAACGCCGAGCCCACACGCGACTTTGGCGACCTCCTGAAAAACCTGGGAGGATCGCCATGATTTTCAATTTTGAACTTCTTCCGGCTAAAAAATCCATCATCGGCGGCGACATGGCGACCGCGCTTTCCATCGCGCGCGGACGCATGGTCTTTGTCGCCACCGTCTTTGTCATCGGCTTTCTGGCAGTTGGCCTGCGCCTTGTCGACCTGACGCTGCTTAAAAAAGCAACCGGCATGCTGGCCGCGGCGGACAGCGCCCCCGCCGCCATGATGCGCGCCGACATTCTGGACCGCAACGGCAATCTCGTCGCCACGTCGCTTAAAACCGCATCCCTTTACGCCGATCCCAAGCTGATCGACGATCCCGTCAAGGTGGCCGAAGCGCTGACCAAAACCCTGCCCGATCTTAATTACGGCGAAACCCTGCAACTGCTGCAAAAGCCCGCGCGTTTTGTCTGGCTGCAGCGCAACCTGACGCCGCGCCAGCAATATGCCGTCAACGCGCTTGGCCACCCCGGCCTTGGCTTTCAGGAGGAAAACCGCCGCCTCTACCCGCAAAGTCATCTTTTTTCGCATATCCTGGGCTATACCGACGTTGACGGCCACGGCATCGCGGGGGTTGAAAAATCCTTCGACGGCCTTCTGGTCAGGAACGACCGGCCGCTTGAGCTTACGATCGACATGCGCTTGCAGCATATTGTCCGCCGCGAAATATCCGCCATGATGCGAAAATTTTCAGCCAAGGCCGCAACCGGCATTGTTTTGGACGTCGAAAGCGGCGAAATTCTCGCCATGACATCGCTGCCGGATTTCGACCCGCACACGCCCGGAAAGGGCGACAAAGATGCGCTTTTTAACCGCAACACGCTGGGCGTCTATGAAATGGGATCGACCTTCAAGCTTTTCTCCGTAACAGCCGCGATTGAATCGGGCGCGGTCAGGCTGGGCGATATATTCGATGCGCGCGAGCCAATCCGCGCCGGCCGCTTCACGATCGAGGATTACCACGCCGAAAACCGCAAGATGACCGTGCCGGAAATCTTCATTCACTCGTCCAACATCGGCACCGCCAAAATCGCCGAAAAGACCGGCACTGAAAGCCTGAAGAATTTCTACGAAAAAGCGGGCTTCTTCCAGCCCGTGACGCTCGAGCTCCCCGAGATGGGGACGCCGCTCCTGCCCCGGCCCTGGCGCGATGTCACGACGCTGACCGCTTCTTACGGTCACGGAATTTCGGTCAGCTCCCTCCATATGGCGGTGGCCACGGCCGGTGTCGTCAACGGCGGTTTCCTGCCTGTCCCCACGATTATCAAAAGCGATAAGCCGGCCGAACGGGTAAAAACACGGATAATCTCACCGCAGACCTCGGCCAAGATGCGCCAGTTGATGGAACTGGTTGTGGAATCACCTGACGGAACGGGGCATAAAGCACACTCCTCCCTTTACCGCATCGGTGGCAAGACCGGCACAGCGGAGAAAGCCGAAAATGGCCGCTATGTCAAAGATGCCCTGCTTTCATCATTCATCGGCGTTTACCCGATCGACCGCCCGCGCTATGTCGTGCTGGTGATCGCCGACGAGCCCAAGGGCACGAAGGAAAGCTTCGGCTATGCCACGGCCGGATGGACGGCCGCGCCCGCCGTCAAGAACATCATCGAACAAATGGCGCCGCTCTACGGCATGGAGCCGCAAAGCAGCAATAGCAGCACAAGCGTGGTTGAAACCCTGGGCATGTATCTCTCGAAAGGAAAAACACTTGCGTCTTTCAGACCTTCTCGGTGAAGGAAAGAACACGGCTGAAATTTCAGGGCTGACCTCCGACTCGCGCGAGGTGGGGCCGGGCTTTCTTTTCGCGGCATTGCCGGGTGTCAAGGCTGACGGCCGCCAGTTCATCGACAGCGCCATTCAAAAAGGCGCCAACGCCGTTCTCGCGCCAAAGGGAACGAAAGTTCCCGAAGGCATCACGCTTATCGAAGATAACAATCCCCGGCAGCGCTTTGCGCAGCTGGCCGCGCGGTTTTACGAGCGCCAGCCCGACACGCTGGTTGCGGTCACCGGCACGAACGGCAAAACCTCGACCGTCAATTTCTGCCGCCAGATATGGAAGGCGATGGGCCTGTCTTCGGCCAGCATCGGTACACTGGGCGTCATGTCGGATGCCGTAACACGGCCCGGATCGCTCACCACGCCCGATCCCGTCACGCTTCACCACGACCTGGCCGAGCTTGAATCCTCAGGCGTCACGCATCTGGCGGTCGAGGCGTCGAGCCACGGCCTGGAACAATTCCGCCTTGACGGCGTACGCGTCAAAGCGGCAGCCTTTTCGAACCTGACCCGCGACCATCTCGATTACCACAAGACGATGGAAAACTATCTGGCAGCCAAGATGCGTCTTTTCACCGAGCTTCTTGAGCCGGGCGCGCCTGCCGTCATCAACGCAGACATCCCGGAGTTTGAGCAGATTGCGCAAGCCTGCAAGAAAGCAGGCCATCCTGTTCTGTCCTTCGGCGCGAAAGGAAAAGACATCGTCCTGAAAGACCGCAAGGCCATGCCGACACGGCAATACCTGTCGCTTCAGGTGCGCGGAAAAAAATACGACGTCGAACTGCCGTTGGCCGGCGAATATCAAGTCTTCAATGCGCTTTGCGCCCTGGGACTCGTCATCGCGCACAAGCCTGACGATCATGTCTTTATCGAACGCGCGGTGCGAGCGCTAGAGAAGCTTGAAGGTGTGCGCGGACGGCTGGAACTTGCGGCGCACACGGCGTCCGGCGCTGCCATTTATGTCGATTATGCACATAGCCCCGACGGTATCGAAAACGTGCTTAAATCGCTCAGGCCTCACACGGAAGGCAAGCTGCATATCGTGTTCGGCTGCGGCGGCGACCGCGACCGCGGCAAGCGCCCGGAGATGGCCAAGATCGCAGGAGCCCTGGCCGACCGCGTGATCGTGACGGATGACAACCCGCGCACGGAAGACCCAACCGCCATCCGCAAGGAAGTGATGGCGGGATGCCCATCAGCAACTGAAATTGCGGACAGGGCCGAGGCCATTCGCGCCGCAATCAAGGGGCTGCAAAAGGGCGACGTGCTGGTGATCGCGGGCAAGGGTCATGAACAGGGACAAATCGTGGGCAAGGAAACAAAGCCCTTCGACGACGTAACAGAGGCCAAAAAGGCAGTACAAGAGGCAAAGACGGATGACGGAAAGAAAAACCATCTTCACATCAAGCGAGGCTGAAAAAGCCACCGGCGGAAAAGCCACAAAGGGCTGGGAAGCCCGGGGCGTAACGCTGGACAGCCGGGGCATCCAGAAAGGTGATCTTTTTATCGCCTTGAAAGGCCCAAATCTGGACGGCCATGACTTTGTAAAAGATGCGCTTGCAAAAGGTGCGGCCGCCGCGCTTGTGTCCGAGGATTTCATGAAAGGCGACGACAGTCTTCCATTGATCCGCGTCAAGGATACGCAGGCGGGGCTGGAAGCCTTGGGTCGCGCCGCACGGGAGCGTGCTTCGGCCAAAATCATCGGCGTCACGGGTTCGGTCGGCAAGACCAGCACCAAGGAAATGCTCTCGATAGCCCTTTCAGCACTGGGCGAGACGCATGCCAGCAAGAAAAGCTTTAACAACCACTGGGGCGTGCCGCTGACCCTGTCCGCCCTTCCACGCGACGCTAAATTCGGCGTGTTCGAAATGGGCATGAACCACGCGGGCGAACTGACGGCGCTTTCCGATCAGGTCAAACCCGATGTCGCCATCATCACAACCGTCGAAGCGGCGCATATCGGCCACTTCAAATCGGTCGAAGAAATCGCCGATGCCAAATCCGAGATTTTCAATGGCATGCAGCCTGGCGCGATCGCGATCCTCAACGCGGACAACCCGCATTTTGAGCGCATGAAGGCGGCAGCCGAGGCCAAAAAATTGCGGATATTGAGCTTCGGCGAGGAAGAGCCGGCAGATGCCTATATCACTGAATGTACCCTGCAATCCGACGGCAGCAAGGTGACCGCGCGCATCCTGGGCCAGGAGGTGAAGTACCGCCTGTCCATCCCGGGCAAACACGTTGTCATGAACTCGCTGGCCACGCTTTTAACCGCGGCTGCGCTTGGACTTGATCTCAAACCCGCGATCGAAGCGCTTAAAAAGGCCGAACCCGTCGAGGGCCGGGGCAACAAGATCAGCGTGACCCTGACGGAAGGCGCCGCCCCCGTCACCGTTATCGACGAAAGCTATAACGCCAATCCGGCCTCCATGATGGCGGCCTTTGAAGTACTGGCCATGACAGCCCCGCAAACAAAAGAAGGACGGCGCATCGCAGTCCTGGGCGACATGCTGGAGCTGGGGCCACAGGGTCCCCAGCTTCATGCCGAGCTTGCCAATCCGCTGCTCAAAGCCCGCACCGACCTTGTCTTTACCTGCGGGCCCCTGATGGACGCGCTTTACCAGACATTGCCCGAACCCTGGCGCGGCGGCCATGCCGAGGACAGCCGCAAGCTGGCCGAACTGGTTGCCGAGGCCGTCAAGCCCGGCGACGTCATCCTGATCAAGGGCTCGGCCGGCAGCAAGATGGCCTATATCATCAAAGCCCTTCAGGAAAAATTCGCCAACCGCAACGAACCGAAAAAGAAAGCCCCGCCGCATGCTTTATAACCTTCTGACGCCCTACGCCAGCGAGTCCCTTTTCTGCAACCTGTTCCGCTATATCACCTTCCGCACAGGCGGAGCGATCATGACGGCGCTGATCATCAGTCTTGTGATCGGCCCCTACGTCATCCGCTGGCTGAAGTCGAAACAGGGCTCCGGCCAGCCGATCCGTTCGGACGGCCCTGAAACCCATTTCAAGAAAAAAGGCACGCCGACCATGGGCGGCGTCATGATCATCTTTTCGACACTGTTTTCAACCCTGCTTTGGGTCGATCTTTCCAATCCCTATATGTGGCTGACATTGGGCGTTTTCGTGGGCTTTGGCGCTATCGGCTTCGTCGACGACTATATCAAACTGACGGGGCGCACACACAAGGGGCTTCCGGGCAAAACGCGCCTTGTGCTTGAATCACTGATTGCGGCCGCCGCTGTTTTCGCCATTATGCAGATCACGGCAGCCCCTCTTTCAACCGGGCTTGCCATTCCGTTCTTCAAGAACGTCCTTCTGGATCTCGGCTGGTTCTTCCTGCCCTTTGGCATCTTTGTCATCGTTGGCACATCGAACGCCGTCAACCTGACCGACGGGCTGGACGGGCTTGCCATCGGTCCGGTCATGATCGCGGCCTGCTGCTTTGGCGCGATCAGCTACCTTGTCGGCAACGCCGTTTTCGCCAATTACCTGCAAATCCTGAACGTGCCGGGCGCGGGCGAACTTTCGATCTTCTGCGGCGCGCTTCTGGGCGCGGGGCTTGGATTCCTGTGGTTCAACGCCCCGCCCGCGCAGGTATTTATGGGCGATACAGGGTCGCTCGCGCTGGGGGCCGCCTTGGGCATGCTCAGCGTCATCACCAAGCACGAGCTGGTCCTGGTCATCATCGGCGGACTTTTCGTGCTGGAGACCGTTTCGGTCATCGTACAGGTCGTGTCTTTCAAGCTGACCGGCAAGCGCGTCTTCAGGATGGCGCCGATCCACCACCATTTTGAAAAGAAAGGTTGGCCCGAAACGACGGTTGTGATCCGTTTCTGGATCATCTCGATCGTGTTGGCGCTGATCGGCCTTTCCACCTTGAAGCTGAGGTAAAGATATGATCAACCTTTCTTCTCTAACTTCACAACTCAAGGGAAAAGCCGTCCTCATAATGGGGCTTGGAAAATCCGGCATTGCGCTTGGCAAAACGCTTAAAGCCGCCAAAGTGCCCTTTATTGCCTGGGACGACGATGAAAAACAGCGGCGCGAAGCCTTGTCCTTCGGGCTGGAAGTCGGCGACTTTTCCAAAGTCAATTTTACAAACGTCGCCTTTGTCGTGCTGGCGCCAGGGATTCCGCTGACACACCCCAAGCCCCACCCCATTGTCGAGAAGGCAAAAGCCGCCGGAAAAGAAATCATCTGCGACATTGAGGTATTTTACCGCGCCAAGCCCTCCGTTATCACGGTAGGCGTCACCGGTACAAACGGGAAATCGACAACGACCGCCCTGATCGGTCACATTCTTAACGCTTCTGGGCGGCATGCCGAAGTCGGGGGAAATATAGGCACACCTGTCATGGAGCTAAATGACAATGCCGGCCGTGACGCCATTTACGTTCTGGAACTTTCATCGTTCCAGCTTGATCTTTGCCCGACTTTTGCGCCGCGTGTTTCGGTATTGCTGAATATCGGCGAAGACCATCTGGACCGTCACGGCACGATGATCAACTACGTCAAAGCCAAAAGCGCCATTCTGAAGGGCTCCGGCACCGCCGTCATAGGGCTGGATGACGAATGGTCGAAAACCCTGGCACAGAAGACCGTAACTAAAAACCAGAAGCGGCAGGTTATTCCAATCAGCGTTTCAAAAAAGACCGGTATCTACGTCACAAACGACGGAGTCCTGACGGACAGCACGCTCGACAACGGCCGAAAGATTATCGATCTAAAAACCTGCAAAAACCTTCAGGGCACACATAACTGGCAAAACGCCGCCGCCGCCTATGCCGCCTGCCGTGCGCTGGGGGTGGACGGAAAAACAATCGTGCAAGGGCTCATGACCTTCCCGGGCCTGGCGCATCGCCAGAATATCGTGGCCAAAATTGGCGGTGTCAGTTACATCAATGACAGCAAAGCGACAAACGACCAGGCGGCATCGATGGCGCTGCGCACCTTTCAGAACATATACTGGATCGCGGGAGGAAAACCCAAGAGCGACAATTATCCCGAATGCGAGCCTTATCTTAAAAATATCCGCCGCGCTTTTTTGATCGGCTCGGCCGAAGAAAGAATGGCGCAATGGCTTACAGAAAAGAAAGTGCCGCACACGCGCTGTGAGACGCTGAAGAATGCCTTGTCCGAGGCGCATAAAATAGCCCAGGTCGAGCAATTGCCGGGCGCAACGGTTTTGCTGTCACCTGCCTGTGCCAGCTATGACCAGTTCAAGAATTTTGAAGAGCGGGGCGACATCTTTGTAAAATACGTAAAGCAGCTGCTCGAGATGTCAGATCGTTACGGGCAAAACGCGGCGGGAGGGAAGAAAGCATGATCAATTTTTCACCGCGCACGGAAAAATCCCTCATAGGTCAATGGTGGTGGACCGTCGACCGCTGGCTTCTGGCCGCGGTCACGGTATTAATTATTTTTGGTGTCATTCTTGTAACGGCCGCCAGCCCGGCCGTGGCCGAGCGCATCGGGCTTTCATCTTTCCATTTCGTCTATCGCCATCTGCTTTTCCTGGTTCCGTCCGTCATCCTGATGATCGGCATTTCACTGCTGGATGCCAAAGGTCTTTGGCGCGCGGCTTCGCTGACGCTTCTTGGCTTTTTTGTTTTGAGCCTCCTGACCCTCTTTGTGGGCACCGAGATCAAAGGAGCGCATCGCTGGCTGCATATTTTCGGCTTTTCGATCCAGCCCTCTGAATTTCTGAAACCCGCCTTCGCCGTCACGGCCGCATGGCTTCTGGCCCGCCAGAACCAGGACAGCCGCTTCCCGGGATACCAGATATCAACCGTCGTCTTTGCTCTTCTACTATTGGTTTTGCTGGCACAGCCGGATCTGGGCATGTCGGTTGTGCTGTTTGCGATCTGGGCGGTTGAAATATTCCTGTCCGGCCTCTCGCTGGTCTGGGTGGTGGGGCTTGGGATTGCCGCTATTGCGGGCCTTACGGCCGCCTACTTCTGGTTCCCGCACGTGACCAGCCGCATCGACCGCTTCCTTGATCCCGCGAGCGGCGATAACTTCCAGGTCCAAAAATCGCTGGATGCCTTCGCCGGCGGTGGGCTTTTTGGAACCGGCCCCGGGCACGGCAACGTCAAGCTTCATCTGCCCGACGCGCATGCCGATTTCATCTTTGCCGTCGCGGGCGAGGAACTGGGGCTGATCGCCGCCCTTTTCATGGTGCTGGTCTTTGTCTTCATCCTGCTCCGCGGCATGACCCGCGCCGCGCGCAACGACAGCCTTTTTGCCCTTCTGGCGACAGGGGGGCTTTTGACCCAATTCTCGCTCCAGAGCCTGATTCACATGGGATCCTCCCTCCACCTGACGCCGGCCAAAGGGATGACCCTGCCTTTTGTAAGCTATGGGGGGTCGTCGCTTCTGGCGTTAGGCCTTGGATTCGGGATGATTTTAGGCCTGACCCGCAAGGCCATGGCCGGAAGCCACGCCGGTGACGGAAAAGCCTTTAAAAAGACACAAAGCAGGGCTATCTTCGCGTCATGAAAACATCAAAACCAACCACCTTTTTTCTGGCCGCCGGCGGCACGGGCGGGCATCTTTTCCCGGCCGAAGCCCTGGCGCAGGAACTGCTCGACCGCGGGCACAAGGTCGTGATCGCAACCGACAAGCGCGGCGACCATTTCAAAAGCCTGACCGGCGACGTCACGGTCAAGGTCATAAGCGCCGCTACCTTCCAGGGCGGCGTTTTAGGCCGGATCAAATCGGGCCTTCGCATCGCCGTGGGGATCGCCCAGTCGCTGGCCCTTCTTTTAAAGCACCGCCCCGTTGCGGTTGTGGGTTTTGGCGGTTACCCGTCCTTCCCGCCCATGCTGGCGGCGCAAATGATCCGCACCCCCACCATTTTGCATGAGCAAAACAGCGTCCTGGGCAAGGCGAACAAGGTGCTGGCGGTTTTAAGCCGGAAGCTTGCCCTTTCCTTCCCCGGCACACGCAGTGTCGAACGTTACGAGAAAAAAGCCGTCGTCACGGGCAACCCCGTGCGCAAATCCATCATCGCGCTTCAGGCAGAAACATACGCCGCGCCAAAACCCGGCGGGTCCTTTCGCGTGTTCATAACCGGCGGAAGCCAAGGGGCCAAAAGCTTTGGCACGATCGTGCCCGATGCCGTGCGCCTTCTGCCTGATGACTTTAAAAAACGCCTTCACATTGTCCAGCAATGCCAGGAAGCGCAGGTTGAAACTCTTGCTGCCGCCTACAAGGACATGGGCGTCACGGCGGAGGTCAAAGCCTTCTTCAATGACATTCCCGACCAGATGAAAAACGCCCAGCTTTTTGTCGGCCGGGCCGGAGCCACGACGGTCGCCGAAATCGGCGTTGCGGGCCTGCCCGCGCTTTTCGTACCCGATCCGCGTCACAGCGACTTGCAGCAAAAATTCAACGCCCAGTGCCTCACCGATCGCGGCGCGGGCTGGATCATGATGCAGGAGGAATTTACACCGGGCGCGCTGGCACAGAAACTTCAGGCGCTTATGGAGAATCCGCAGGAACTTATCAAAGCCGCGGCCGCGGCCAAAGCCTGCGGCCAACCGGACGCCGCCGAAAAACTGGCCAGCCTTGTCGAAAATACGGTTGAAAAAAAAACGAAAGTGAAAACACATGAAGCCCCTGCTGCCCTTTAGCATCGGAACCATCCATTTCGTCGGCATCGGCGGCATCGGCATGAGCGGCATCGCCGAAGTATTGCACGGCCTGGGTTACAAGGTGCAGGGGTCGGATCAGGCCGACGGCTATAACATCCAGCGCCTGAAAAAGAAAGGCATCCGCGCCATCATCGGCCACGCCGCCGAAAACGTGCTGGACGTTGACGGCAAAAAAGTCGCGGTCGTCGTGCGCTCCTCCGCCGTCAAGGAAAACAACCCTGAAATCAAGGCCGCGCATGAGCAGAAAATACTGGTCATACAGCGCGCCGACATGCTGGCTGAATTGATGCGCCTCAAGTGGTCGGTCGGCGTTGCGGGTACGCACGGCAAGACAACGACAACCTCGATGGTGGGCCACATTCTTGAAGGCGCGGGACTTGACCCTACCGTCATCAACGGCGGCATCGTCAACGCCTATGGCACGAACACGCGCATGGGCGGCAGCAACTGGATGGTGGTCGAGACGGACGAAAGTGACGGGACCTTTACCCGCCTGCCCGTGACGGTCGGGATCGTGACCAACATCGACCCCGAGCATATGGAACACTACGGCACCTTCGACAAGGTCAAGGAAGCTTTCCGCCGCTTCGTCAACAACCTGCCGTTTTACGGCTTTGCCGCGATCTGCACCGATCACCCGGTCGTGGCCGAGCTTGCGCCCAGTTTCGTGCGCCGCACCGTTTCCTACGGCTTTAATGACAAAACCGACGTCCGCGCCATCAATATCCGGGCGGAAGCCAGTGGCAGCGCATTTGACATTGTTTACGATAAAGGAACGCTCAAAGACGTGCGCCTGCCGATGTTCGGCAAGCATAACATCCTCAATGCCCTTGGATCTTTCTGCGTCGGTTACGGCCTTGGCATCGCGCCGGAGAAAATCCGTGAAAGCCTGGCCACATTTGCGGGCGTCAAGCGCCGCTTCACGATCACCGGAAGCTGGAACAGCGTGACCATCGTCGATGATTACGGCCACCATCCGGTCGAAATCGAAGCCGTGCTTAAGGCCGGGAAAGAGGCGCTCGCCGGCCGCGGCGGACAGGGCAAGCTGATCGCGGTCGTGCAGCCGCACCGTTACACGCGCCTTTCCAGCCTCTTTGACCAGTTCACGGTCTGCCTCGATCTTGCCGATCACGCCATTGTGGCCGAAGTCTATGCCGCGGGCGAAGACCCGATCGACGGCGCCAGCCGCGACGCGCTGGTAGATGCAATCAAAAAACACGGCCACAAAAGCGTCCATGCCCTGCGCGCTTCCGACGAACTGCCGGCGCTGATCGCAACACTGGCCAAGCCTGGCGACTTCGTGATATGCCTTGGCGCCGGGAACATCACGCAATGGGCCAACAGTCTGCCGCAGGAATTGCAGCACCACTTTCCCAAGATGAAAGAGGCCGCATCGTGAGCGAGGCGGCGCGGCCCCTGATGACTCAAAATCTTTTCAGCAGCGACCTGATCCGTCGTCTGCCTCAGGTGCGCGGCAAACTCACTGAAAACGCGCCGCTTGGCCCCACGACCTGGTTTCGTGTCGGCGGCCCTGCTGAAGTGCTTTTCAGGCCCGCCGACCTTGAAGATCTTGAGGGTTTTCTCGCCGGATGCCCGCTGGACATACCTGTTACGGTCATCGGCGTCGCCTCCAACCTTCTGGTCCGCGACGGCGGCGTTCCCGGTGTCGTTATTCGCCTGGGCAAGGAATTTGCCAATATCGAGATGGATGGCGACAAGGTGATGGCGGGCGCGGGCGCGCTTGATATGAACGTGGCGCAAGCGGCCGCTGAAGCCGGCGTCGGCGGCCTTGAGTTCCTGTCAGGCATTCCCGGCACGATCGGCGGCGCGATCCGCATGAACGCAGGCGCTTACGGCAGCGAAATGACCGACGTCATGGTCACGGCCGATGTTCTGGACCGCCAGGGCCTCATGAAGCATTTAAGCCCCGGCGCGATGAACATGAGCTACCGCAAGAACGCGATCCCGGAAAACGTCGTTTTCACCGGCTGCACATTGAAGGGCCGCGTCGAAGACCCAAAAATCATTCAGGCGCGCATGGCCGAGATCAAAGCAAAGCGCAGCTCGACCCAGCCGATCCGCGAAAAGACAGGCGGATCGACCTTCGCCAATCCGCCGGGCGACAAGAAAGCGTGGCAGTTGATTGATGAGGCGGACTGCCGCGGTTTTAAGATCGGTGGGGCGCAGATGTCGGAAATGCACTGCAATTTCATGATCAATACGAATAACGCAACCGCCGCCGACCTTGAAAGACTGGGTGAAACCGTCATCCGCCGTGTGCGCGAAAAATCCGGGATCACGCTGCACTGGGAGATCAAGCGCATCGGCCAGCCGTTGAAGGAAGATTGGGATCTGATGGAAACAAAGTTCGAGGGGCGGGCGTGAGGGGGGTATTTTACGTCAATTTCCAGTTTTGTCACCCCCGCTTTACGCGGGGGTCCGGTAGCGCGTCCGCGCGTCTTTTGATAAGTAATATGACGACAGGACTGTCTTCTGGATGCCCGCGCGGAGGCGGGCATGACGATGTTGTCTTCAGGGGGAAATCACATGACAACCAAAGTTAAAAAAACGGTGGCAGTTTTAATGGGTGGCTGGTCCCGCGAACGCGAAGTGTCGCTCTCCAGCGGCCATGCCTCGGCCAAGGCTCTGCGCGAAGCAGGCTATGACGTGCGCGAAATTATTGTTGAGAAAAATCTTGAAAAACTTCTGAAAGATTTAAGTCCGCGCCCGGACGTCGTCTTTAACGCGCTGCACGGCCAGGGGGGCGAGGACGGGACGATCCAGGGCGTTCTGGACGTGCTTGAAATCCCCTACACCCATTCGGGCATGCTGGCCTCGTCCATTGCCATGAACAAGCAACGCACGAAAGATATCGTGCGTGCGCGGGGCGTACGCTGCCCGGACGGAGTCTTGCTGGACATTGAGGAACTTAAAAAAGAAGGTAAAAAATCCATTCCCTTCGATCCTCCCTATGTCGTCAAGCCCAACAGCGAGGGGTCGAGCGTCGGTGTCTTCATCGTCCGCAACGGCGACAACGAATTTCATGAAAAAATCAGCAAGTGGGACTTTGGCCACGATGTCCTGGTTGAAAAATTCATCCCCGGCCGCGAGCTTTCGGTCGCGGTCATAAGTTCGGACAAGGAAAAAGCCCGGGCGCTCACCGTGACCGAGATCAAGCCCCTCAATCACAGCTTTTACGATTACGAAGCCAAATATGCAGCCGGCGGGTCCGAGCACGTCATCCCCGCCCCCATTCCCAAAGATGTGTTCGAAGAAGCCAAGCGCATGGCGGCCAAGGCTCATGAGGCTTTGGGATGTTCGGGCGCCTCGCGCAGTGATTTTCGATATGACGATTCACAGCCAGGATTTTCAGGACTTTATTTCCTTGAAACCAACACCCAGCCCGGCATGACGCCGACCTCGCTCGTGCCCGAGCAGGCGGCGCATACGGGCATGGACTTCAAAAATCTGGTATCATGGATGGTGGAGAACGCCAAATGCCATACCTGACAGATATAGCCCGCGCCTTCTGGAAGGAAGAAACCAATCCCCGATCGGCTAAAATTTGGAAACGCCGCCTTCGTTTTACGCTTGCCGCTTTTTCAGGGGTTATTTTTGCCGGATGGCTTGCGATGCTGGCGTCTTCCAGCGGTTCCATCAGCGCGGCCGGTCAATGGATCACGGATAGCAGTACTAAAGTCAGTCTGGAACTTGGCTTTAAAGTAACGGAAATCGCCGTCAATGGCCGCCATCACACACGCGCGGAAGATATTCTGGCCTCCGTCAATACGCCTGTGGGATCGCCCATTCTGGCTTTCGACCCCGATGCCGCGCGGACAGCGCTGGAACAGCTTCCCTGGATTGAAAAAGCCTCGGTCATGCGCCGCTTGCCGGGACAAATTCTGATCGACGTTACCGAACGTGCGCCCATCGCCCTCTGGCAGATTAACAAAAAAATATCGCTGATCGACAAAGAAGGTAAAGTCCTGACAAGCGACATCCCGGCTGAATTTAAGAAGCTTCCCCTGATCGTCGGAAGCGAAGCGCCAAAGGCTGTTTCGGAAATTGTCTCCTTACTGGCGGCGGAACCGGAAATAGCTCAACGCCTTGATGCTGCTGTCAGAATTGGCAATCGCCGCTGGGATCTGCGGCTGAAAAACGGAATTGACGTAAAGCTTCCAGAAGAGAATATCGGCTATGCTCTGCGCCGCCTTGCCGCCCGGCAGCAGGAAGCCAAACTGCTTGACCGCGGACTTGCCGTGATCGATTTGCGCCTTGAGGACAAAATGACCGTGCGTCCAGAGAAGACGTCGCCGGAAACAGGAGACAAAAAACAAAAATCAATATAGAATGGGTGTTGGGGATTTTGGGGGAGGTTCATGCAACACAAAAAATCGGGTCTATCGGCGCCACCGCGCGTCGCACCGCCGCGTCAAAGCGGCATCATTGCCGCTCTTGATATAGGTTCTTCGAAAGTTTCATGCCTGATTGCCGAGACGAAACCCGGCGGCACGATCGACATCATCGGATTCAGCCATCACGCTGCGCGCGGCATCAAAGCCGGCACCATCGTTGACCTTAAAGCTGCCGAACAAGTGATCGGTCAGGTTGTCCACGCGGCCGAAACAATGGCCAAAAGCCGCCTGCAAGGGCAACCCTTGCGCGGCGTCTTCGTTAATATCCCGGGCGTCCACACATTATCACACCGTCTTTCCGTCGATGTGCGCATCGCCGGCCACGAGATCACGGGCAAGGACGTGTCGGCCGCGCTTTATCAGGCCCGCAGTGTCGAAGTTCAGGGGCGCGATCAGCTGATCCACGCCATTCCCGCCAGCTACACGATCGACGGCAATCATGGCATTGCCGAACCGCGCGGCATGTTCGGGCATTCGCTCAACGTGCACTTAAGTGCGATTACCGCCCTGTCGCCTGCCGTGCGCAACATCCTGTCGGTTTTAAGCCACAACCACCTTGAAAGTGACGGGCTCTGCGCCTCGCCCTACGCCTCGGGCCTTGCCTGCCTTGTTGATGACGAACGCAGCCTGGGATCGACCGTCATCGATATGGGCGGCGGAACCACCAGCATCGGTGTTTTTCTGGACGGCAAGATCGTTTTCTCGGGCGCCATCCCGGTCGGCGGGCAGCATGTCACGAATGACATTGCGCGAGGACTTACAACATCGGTTGCCAATGCCGAACGCATCAAGACGCTTTACGGCAGCACCATCAGCTCCAGCCACGATGACGTCGATCTGATCGACGTTCCGCCCGTGGGCGAAGACGAACACACGCATCCCAATCATGTGCCGCGCTCGCTTCTGGTCGGCATCATCCAGCCGCGCATCGAGGAAACTTTTGAACTTGTGCGCGCGAAACTTGTTGATGCAGGCATCAATCAAGCTGCGGGGCGCCGCGTTGTTCTGACAGGCGGCGCATCGCAACTGCCGGGGCTTTGCGAAATGGCGCAGATGATCCTGGATAAACAGGTGCGCATGGGCTCTCCGTTGCGCGTACGCGGCCTGTCGGATGCGATTTCCGGCCCCGCTTTTTCAACGACCGCTGGGCTTTTGCTCTACGGACTCGAACACGCTGAAGAACTTCCTGTGGAAAAAGAGGAATTTTCCTTTGCTCTTCCGGGCACTCTTTTTCAAAAGGTGAGCCACTGGCTCAAAGAGAACTGGTAACTGCTTGTTCTGATTCAACTGACTGTTTTACGAAACTTAAACTGATTCTTTTCGGCAACATTCAGAACTAAAAAAGCAAAAAAATAACCTGAATGTTGCTTGGCGACTCTGGAAAGAAGTCCGAATAGCGAGTAGAATCAACTTCATCGAAGCGGAGGTACAAAAAATGATAAACGTAAGAATGCAATCCCAACAAAACAGACTAAAACCAAAAATTACGGTTATTGGCGTCGGCGGAGCCGGCGGCAATGCCGTCAACAATATGATCAACTCGCATCTTGAAGGTTGTGAATTTCTTGTTTGCAACACCGATGCGCAGGCGATGGAACACAATGTTGCCACCAATAAGATCCAGCTGGGCGTCAATGTCACGCGCGGCCTGGGCGCGGGCGCAAACCCCGGCATTGGCCAGGCAGCAGCCGAAGAAACGATCGACGAGATCATGGCTTATCTCGACGGCTCGAACATGGTCTTCGTGACGGCTGGCATGGGCGGCGGCACCGGAACGGGTGCAGCTCCTGTTATCGCCGCAGCTGCGCGTCAAGCTGGAATCCTGACCGTCGGCGTCGTGACCAAGCCTTTCCATTTCGAAGGCTCGCACCGCATGAAACTGGCGGAAGCCGGCATTGCTGAAATGCAAAAGCATGTCGACACGCTGATCATCATCCCGAACCAGAACCTGTTCCGCGTGGCCAATGAAAAAACCACGTTTGCCGACGCGTTCCGCATGGCGGATGAGGTTCTGCAATCCGGCGTTCGCGGCGTGACCGACCTTATGGTCATGCCGGGCCTCATCAACCTCGACTTTGCCGATATCCGCACCGTTATGGCGGAAATGGGCAAGGCGATGATGGGCACGGGCGAGGCTGAGGGCGAGCGCCGCTCGGTCGAAGCCGCTGAAGCCGCGATTTCCAACCCGCTGCTCGACGATGTGTCGATGAAAGGCGCCAAAGGCGTTCTCATCAACATCACGGGCGGCCTTGACATGACGCTGTTTGAGGTTGATGAAGCCGCAAACCGCATCCGTGATGAAGTCGATCCCGATGCCAACATCATCTTCGGCTCGACCTTCAACGAGGCGATGCAGGGCAAGATCCGCGTTTCAGTCGTGGCCACGGGCATTGAAGCCGCCGAGATGCGCCAGCCGCGTCCGATGCCGGTTTCCAACGTCACGGTCCCGGTGCAACAGCGCGCGATTGAAAAACCCGTAATGCAGGCTCAATCGCCGCGCATTCCGGCCGGCATCCAGCCGCAAGCGCATCGCATGCCTGTGGGGGGTGATTACGGCGGCAACTATGGGGGAAGCACCTATATGCCGGCCGTCGGCGCTCCGCAACCGCAACAGGCGCCGCAACAGTACGGCATGACGATGCGGGCTTCGCAGCCTGTCACGTCCCATGCCCCGGTTGTTGAAACGCAACCGGCCGCGGCCCACCTTGGTCATGCCGAGGTGCAGGCACCGGCATGGTCAGCGGCTGCCACGGCACGTAAACTGGACTATACCGAAGAACAGATCGACGTGACCGCAACGCAGACAAAGCCTCTGAATCCGCTGCCGCCCGCGGCCAGGACCTCTTCGGTCGCACCGCAGCAGCCCAAGGCTCAGCTCCATGGCAACGCGTTCATTCCGCCCAAGCCGGTTGATCCCAAGGTTCCCGCCCATTACGGGCAAGTAACGGAACCTGCGGCCGAGCAAGCCGTTGTCGCACCGCGTAAATCGCCCTCGCTTTTCGAGCGCTTTACCGGAAAGCGCGATGAGGTTGCGCCGGAAACAACCCGGACGACGGCTCAGCCGCGCCTGGACGTCCAGGCCGGCGGCAAGAAGGATGACGATGAACTCGACATCCCGGCCTTCCTGCGCCGTCAAGCGAACTAAAAATTATCTTCGCTTCGTAAGAAAGGGCCGGGATCGCTCCCGGCCCTTTCTCTTTTTAAGGATTATCTGGCTTTGGAAAAGATTGTTTCTTCCGCTCTGTGACGCGGCCATAAATGGATTCCCTATCTGTCACGCCCCCGCGTTTTTGAAATTCTGCCAGCGCCTCTTCCAGAATGCCCTTATCCGATATTTGATCGAACCCCTGAACGAACATGCTTTCCACCTTGTTCGTCACAGGATCGCGTAGGACCGTCACGCGCTCCCGGCTCTTGAAATTGAAGATCGACACAAGCTCGCGGTTAAGCGTCATGTCAATCTCGCGGCATGCCACTTTGTGCGGCTCGTTCTTTTCCCATGCCGCACCGCCGCCCGCGATGCCCCCCTTTATAAAGGTCATCAGTTCCGCATTTCGAACCGCCGCCGCGCAATCAAGCGCCGTTTTCCCTTTTTCATCCACGGCATCAAACCTGACGCCAGAACCGCTCATCTTTTTCACAAGATCGGCATCTTGCGCCAAAATCGCCCAGTGCAGGGCCGGCTGTTGTCTGCCCGCGACCGGCACATTGGGGTTTGCTCCCCTGTCCAATAGAAACATCGCCAGACCCCGTTTTCTGTCCGCCAGAGCCCAGGACAACGCCGTTTCCTGCCCGGCCCCCTTGCCATTGACGTCAGCGCCGTTATCCAGCAAAAAGCGGACTAAATCCTGATGCCCCGCACGCACCGCCTGGACCAGCGGCGACTGTTCCTTGCCATCGGTCACCTGTGTATTGGCGCCCGCCCTGATCAAAACATTCACCATCGTAAAATCATTGCGCGCAACCGCATAATGAAGGGCCGTTTTCCCTGATGTCTTGTCATCTAAAAGTGCCGGTTGATTTATTTCCTGTATCAGCTTGCCAACCTGATCGGCTTGCCCTGCGGCGACAAGATTACAGAGCATCTTGTGCCCCCATTTGCCAATCATAACATCCGCCATCTCCGCATCCGGGCATAGGGACAGGGCCGATCGCCCCGATGCGTCCTTCGTCCTTGGGTCGCAGCCCCGCTCCAGCAATAAAGACGTCAATTCCTTGTGGCCGCGGCGAACCGCGCGATGAAGCAACGGTTCTTGGCCGTCAGCGCTGGCCAGATCCGTAACCTTGGCGGCATTGCGGAGGTAACGAACGACGTCCGCCTCTTTCGTATCTTCCTGAAAAAGATATTCGACAAAACGCCGGTTCTTGGAAAAATCGACATTGCGCTTCAGGATCTCTTCCGCAACGGCCGTATAGCGGTCCTTTTGGGCTCCGGGCTTTGCCTGACATTCCATGGCAAGATCAAGCGCCGTTTCGCCGGCGCGATTGGCGATATTGGGATTGGCTCCATACCTTAAAAGCACGATGACGGTTTCAAGATGCCCTTGACGGGCCGCCCACATAAGAGCCGTGCTGCCATCCTTGTCCCGCCCGTCAACATCCTGCGAAAAGTCATCAAGCATGTGTATGATGTTGGCGGTTTTTCCTTCCGCGGCATGATGGATGAAAGTATTTGTCTGGGCCTGAACAATCGACATGTCAGGAATTTCCCGGCAGCGGTTTTATCTTGCGATTGTCCACGCGGCGAAGGATGATTTCAACATCGGCCTTGCCGCCTTGTCGTTGAAACTGCTCCAACGCCTCGCGGATCAGTTCTTTGTCCTGCATCTGGTCGAAGCCTTGCAAGACCATGCCGTCTATATGCTGCGATTTCGGATCGACCAGAACTGACAGGCGCTCGCGCCGTGCGAAGTTGAAAATGTCGCGCAGCTCGCGGCCCAGCGTAGGTTCCATTTCGCTTCGCATGATGCGGTCATCGTCGCTTTTCTGCCAGACCACTTTTTCCTTTAAGGGAGCAAGCCCCTGAGCCATGCGAGCCCGCCTTTGGGCCGCATCCCAGTAGTAACTGGCCGGAACGCCCGCATCGTCCACAACATCCAGGGACGCCCCTTTTTCAAGCAGCTTTCCCGCTACAGCCGTATGATCCTTCTGGCACGCCCAGATCAGAAGAGGCGTGGTCTTGCCGCCCTCCTCAACGTTGACGGGGGTAGCACCGCGATCCAGAAGCTTGCAAATAAGCCCGGCATCGTTCTGACCGACGGCCAGCTTCAGCGGCGTAGTGCCATCCCGGGCCGTGTGATTGACATCAGACCCCGCTTCGATAAGGCGATTAATGATGGCAGAACCCGTTTTTTCTTTTATGGCGTAAAGAAGCGGCGTTTCTCCCGTTTCGTCGCGAACCTGGACAAGCGCCTGCGGTTTTTGCACCAGATAATCTGTCAGTTGATCCGCCTTGTTTTTGATCGACCAGCTTAACAGCGGTACGCCATCCGTTTTAAACTCATCGACAGCCGCGCCGCATCTGACCATCAAATCAATAATTTCTCCCTTATGACTGAGGGAAACATGCGGATTGCTGATGAGCGCAGAAACAGCAGCATCCATCCGCCCGTTCTTGAATGCTGTGCCTGCTCCGCCTTTAATCAAAGATTGGACTCTGTCGATAGAAAAATAATAATTATTCTTATCAAACTCCATCATCAAGGGCGTCTTGCCGTCCAGATCGGGCTTGTTTGGGTCTGCCCCCGCGTCCAGAAAACGCTCGATCGTCTTTGTATCACCCCGCCTTTGCACAAGAAGATGCAATGCCGTTTTACCGTTCCTGTCGTACATGTTGATATCATGACCCTGCTTGACCATTTTCAGGGCCGAATCCAGATCGTTCAGGTCGAGCAGGTAAAAAAACCGGACCTGGCTTTGCTTATCCCTTTCCGAGGCTGGAAAACTCATGGAACGCGCTCCGAATCTTAAAATATGAAAATTATAATAAGTTATAGAAAAAAATATGGCATTAAGTCAATTCTCGATCCACAATTTTAATGATTATGTATAATAATACAGATGTAACACTCCGCAATAAAGAGTGATTGGCCAGAAAAATACCTATTTGTTACAAAAATAAAGAAGAAACATGAGGTTAGAGGAATGCCAATGATCAAAGCACCCGTTCAGACCACCTTGAAAACCCCGATCAGCTGTTCGGGTGTCGGCGTTCATTCGGGGGCTCCGGCAAACCTCACGGTCAGACCGGCTGCGGCCAATCATGGAATTACTTTCGTCCGCACGGATATGCGGGACCGCGATAACGTTATTCCCGGCAAATGGGACCATGTGACGGAAACAAAACTCTGCACGGTCCTGACGAACGCCGCGGGCGTGTCGGTCAGCACGGTCGAGCATCTTTTGTCGGCCCTTTGGGGCTGCGGCGTGGATAACGCCGTGGTTGAAATCGACGGCCCGGAAATCCCGATCATGGACGGAAGCTCGGCCGCTTTTGTATTCATGATCGAATGCGCCGGCGTTCAAGCATTGGATATGCCGCGTAAGTTCATTCGCGTTAAAAAACCGGTTGTCTATACCGAAGGCGACAAGGAAGCCCGCCTGTCACCCTCATCCAATGCCGTTTTCAGCTTTGAAATCGACTTTGCCTCAAGTGTCGTGGGCAAACAGAAATATTCGATCGAACTGATCAACGGCGCTTACAAATCCGACATCAGCCGCGCCCGCACCTTCGGCTTTTTGCACGAGGTCGAGCAGCTGCGCAAACTGGGCCTGGCCCGCGGCGGGTCGCTGGAAAACGCGATCGTCATCGACGGCGACAAGATCCTGAACAAAGGCGGCCTTCGCTACCGCAACGAATTTGTCCGCCACAAGATTTTGGATGCCATCGGCGATCTTTTCCTGGCCGGATACCAGATTCTGGGCCATTTCCACGGCGTCAAGGCCGGTCACGCGGTCAACAACCGCCTGCTTCATGCGCTTTTTGCCGATCCTTCAGCCTTTGAAATCGTCGAGCCGCAAGACGGCCTTGTGGTTGTTGCCGGTCATCGCAGCATGGCCCTTGAAGGCACCGCCGCTTATTAACATAAAATAATAAAATGCTTAGCCAGGCTCTGACAATCCGGGCTTATGCGTGCTATAAAGACACCTGAAATAATCGCATTCAGAATCGTTAGGGCACTCCATGCGCACGAACCTCTCTTCTTTCATGAAAAAAGGACAGATGCTCCTGGCTGTCCTGGTCTTTACGTGGCTTTCTGGCTGCGCTGCCCTGTCGTCGGGCGGCGATAAGTCCTCCGACGCCGCTGAAAAAACCGCGCCCGCAACACCGGTTGAAGATCTATACCGCGACGCCGCGAAGCTTCTTGACGAAAACAAGCTTGAAGAAGCCGCGCAAAAATTCGACGAGGTCGAACAACAATACCCCTATTCCCAGTGGGCCACCAAGGCACAGATGATGGCGGCCTACGCCCATTACAGGGGCCTGAAATACGCCGAGGCCATCGTGGCTCTGGATCGCTTCACCCAGCTCCATCCCGGTGACGAAAACGCGGCCTATGCCTGGTACCTGCGCGCGCTTTGCTATTACGAGCAGATTTCCGATGTCCGCCGCGACCAGAAGATGACCGAGCTTGCGCTCGACAGCCTGACGCAGGTCGTCGACCGTTTTCCCAACACCGACTACGCCCGCGATGCGTCGCTTAAAATTGACCTCACCATGGACCATCTGGCAGGCAAGGAGATGGAGGTCGGGCGCTATTATCTATTGCGCGGCAACTATCAGGCCGCCATCAACCGTTTTGAAAACGTCGCGACCAATTACCAGACCACGACCCATGTGCCCGAGGCTCTCCACCGCATGACCGAAGCGTGGCTTGCCCTTGGCATCATGCCCGAGGCGCAGAAGTCGGCCGCGATCCTCGGCCACAACTACCCCAACAGCTCGTGGTACAAGGATAGCTACGCTCTGCTGAACGGCAAGGCTCCCGCCAAGGATGAAACGTTGATCGACAAGACGCTGGGAAAAATATTGAACTAGACATGCTCACCCGTCTGAACATCCAGAACATTGTGCTGATTGAAAAACTGGCGCTTGAGCCAGAAAAAGGTCTGACCGCGCTGACCGGCGAGACGGGTGCTGGAAAATCCATTTTGCTTGATGCGCTTTCTCTGGCGCTGGGCATGCGCGCCGACGCATCGCTGGTCCGGCACGGGCAGGAGCAGGCTTCCCTCACCGCTACTTTTGATCTTCCGGCGAAACATCCCGCCCGCGCGTTTTTGAAGGAGCGCGAGATCCCCGCCGGCGACGACATCATTTTGCGCCGCACCCTCTCAAAAGACGGCAAAAGCAAGGCTTTCGTCAACGACGAGCCGGTCACCCTTGCGCTTTTGCGCGAGCTGGGTGAGACGCTGGTCGAAATCCACGGCCAGTTCGAAACGCAAGGGCTTCTCGATACCGCAACGCATGTCCGTGTGCTGGATGACTACGCCGGGAACCAGAAGGCTTTGGAAAGCGTCCATCAATGCTGGACCGCCTGGCGCAACGCAAAGGAAAAACTGTCCAAAGCAGCCGAAGACGCCAAAACCGCCAGGACTCAGGAAGACTATCTGCGTCATGTGGTGGCCGAACTTGAAAAACTTGCCCCCGAACCGGGCGAGGAAGCAAAACTTGCCGAAAAACGCGCCTTCCTGCGCAACCGTGAAAAGCTTTCCGAAGCCTTGAGGCAGGCTGAAGAAACGCTAGACGGAGACGATGGCGCGACTGGCTGTCTTTCAGCGGCGGAAACAGTTTTAAGCCGCATGGCCACGACCCTGCCGGAAAAAATCAATACCATCGTGGACACGCTGGCCCGCGCCGGAAACGAAGTGGCCGAGGCGCTGGCGCAGATCGAACACTTAAGCGCCGAACTGGGCGGGGCCGATAGTCTTGAAGACATCGACGACCGCTATTTTGCGCTGAAAGAATGTGCCCGCAAGCACGGCTGCACGGCCGACGAGCTTCCGGGCAAGCTGGAAGAACTGGGTAAGAAGCTGAACCTCATCACCCATCAGGATGACGTGCTGAAGGAACTCTCCGCTGAATCGGCAAAAGCACGCGAAGCTTATATCAAGGCCGCGGGCGAACTGGGCGAACGTCGCCGTTCCTATGCCGATAAGCTGACACGCGCGGTCATGAAGGAACTACCACCGCTCAAACTCGACAAGGCCAATTTCATGGCCGTGATCGAAAGCCTGCCCGAGGAAAACTGGACCGCGCAAGGAACGGAAGCCGTGCGCTTCCTGATCGCAACAAATCCGGGGGCGCCGCTGGGACCGCTCGATAAGATCGCATCTGGCGGTGAACTGGCAAGGCTCATGCTGGCCCTTAAAGTCATTCTGGCGGAAACCAGCCAAATCCCGGTCATGGTGTTCGACGAAGTCGACACAGGCGTGGGCGGATCGACGGCGGACGCTGTGGGCGAACGGCTTGCGAAACTGGGAAAAAAGGCGCAAATCCTGACCGTGACGCACAGCCCGCAAGTGGCGGCCAAGGCCGCGCACCATTGGGTCATTTCCAAGGCCAAGGGCGTGACGGAAATAACCGTCCTTGGAAAAATCAGGGACCGGGCCGAAGAAATCGCCCGCATGCTTTCGGGCAATACCGTGACAAAAGAAGCCCGTGCTGCTGCCTCCAAGCTTCTGGAACATCATGATGCCGCAGCGTAAAAAAAACGGGGCCGGGAAACCGCCCCCCGCCTCGTCGCTCAACAAGATGGAAGCGACGCTCGAGGTCGACACGCTGCGCCGTCAGATCCGCCATCACGACAAATTGTATTTTCAAAAAGACGCGCCTGAAATTTCCGACGCCGATTACGACACGCTCAAAAAACGCCTTGAGGAGATTGAAGCCGCCTTCCCTGAGCTTCTGACGCCCGACAGCCCGACGCAAAAGGTAGGCGCCGCGCCCGCCAAGGACTTCGCCAAGCTACGTCATGCCGTGCCGATGCTCTCCCTTGCCAACGTTTTCAGCGACGAAGAAGTGGCCGATTTCATCGAACGCGTGCAACGTTTCCTGAACACGAAAGAACCCGTGGAATTTCTGGCTGAACCCAAGATCGACGGGCTTTCCTGTTCGCTCCGTTATGAAGACCAAAAGCTGGTGCGGGCCGCAACGCGCGGTGACGGCGAAACGGGCGAGGATGTGACAGCCAATGTCAGGACGATCAAGGATGTGCCTCATCAGTTGCCAAAAGATGCTCCCGCCGTTCTGGAAGTGCGCGGCGAGGTCTATATGACTCGTCATGATTTCGCAAAGCTCAACGAGGCACAGGAAAAAGCAGGCGAGAAAATCTTTGCCAACCCGCGCAACGGCGCGGCCGGGTCCCTGCGCCAACTTGATTCATCCATCACCGCCAAACGCCCCCTGAAGTTTTTCGGCTATGCGCTGGGGGAAACGTCGGAAGAAATCGCCGACAGCCAGGAAGGCGTGCGCAAGAAACTGGCCAAATGGGGGTTTCAGATACCCGATCCTGCTATGGTCGCGGACAGTGCCGAGAAACTTTTGAAGTATCACGCACAGACCTATGAAGACCGGCCCGACATCCCCTATGACATCGACGGCATTGTTTACAAGGTCAACAACCTTGCCCTGCAAAAGCGCCTGGGTTTCGTAAGCCGAAGCCCTCGCTGGGCCGCGGCGCACAAATTCCCGGCCGAACGCGCCGAAACGATCCTGAACGACATTGTGATACAGGTGGGGCGCACGGGAACCCTGACCCCCGTGGCCGAGCTTGAACCCATCAGCGTGGGCGGCGTCGTTGTCTCCCGCGCCACGCTTCACAACGAAGACGAACTCGCCCGCAAGGACATACGTATCGGAGATCACGTCATCATCCAGCGTGCGGGCGACGTGATTCCGCAGGTGGTCGAAGTCGTCTTGTCCAAACGCAAAGCCTCGGCAAAGCCCTTCAAATTTCCGGACAAATGCCCCGATTGCGGCAGCGCCGCGGTGCGCGAGGAAGGCGAGGTCGCCAAGCGCTGCACCGGAGGCCTCATCTGTCCCGCGCAGGCGGTCGAGCGTCTCAAGCACTTTGTCAGCAAACACGGCTTCGACATTGAAGGATTGGGCGACAAGATCATTCAGGAGTTTTGGAGCGAAGGTTTGATTAAAAATCCAGGCGACATCTTCCGTCTTGGAAAACACGCGGAAGATCTTAAAACCCGCGAGGGCTGGGGCATTCTGTCCGTCAAAAACCTTCTTGAATCCATCGAAGAACGCCGCACGATCGGGCTTGACCGTTTCATCTATGCGCTTGGCATCCGGCAGATCGGGCAGGCAACGGCGCGCAAGCTGGCCCAGCATTACGAAACGCTGGACCGCTTTGTCGGGCAGATGCGCGAGGCAAAAGACATGGAAAGCGCGGCGTGGCAGGATCTGACGAATATCGAGGATATCGGCCCCGCGGTCGCGGGCGACCTGGTCGGATTCTTTGCCGAAAGCCACAACCGAAAAGTGATCGATGACCTTAAAGACGAATTATCCGTCGAAAGTTTCAAGCGCCCCGATGTGTCGGGCTCGCCCGTAGCCGGAAAGACGGTCGTCTTCACCGGAAAACTCGTCACATTGGGCCGTGATGAGGCCAAGGCGCAGGCAGAAAGCTTAGGCGCTAAGGTCGCAAGCGCCGTCTCCAAAAACACCGATTACGTGATCGCGGGCGAAGACGCGGGTTCGAAGCTCAAGAAAGCAACCGAGCTTGGTGTGAAGGTCTTGAGCGAGGACGAGTGGTTGAAATTAATTAAAAAGTAAACCGCGAATGGACGCCAATGAACGCGAATAGCTTTTGTCACCCCCGCTTTATGCGGGGGGTCCAGTAGCGCGTCTGCGCATCTTATAAGTTATATGACGACAAGACTGTCTTCTGGATGCCCGCGCAGAGGCGGGCATGACGAATTTATGTATTTGCCTCCTTGGTGCTTAGGCGTTTAATATAGCCTGAGAACAACAAGGAAATATAATGCCTTCCCATCCCATCATCCTGATTCCCGCGCGCATGGCCTCCACCCGGCTTCCGGGCAAGCCGTTAGCCGACATATGCGGCCTGCCGATGATCGTGCAAGTTTTAAAACGTGCGCAAGAATCAAATCTTGGCCGCGTGGCGGTCGCTTGCGCTGAAAGCGAAATCAAGATAGCTGTCGAGAAAGCGGGGGGCGAGGCGATCCTGACCGACCCCGCTCTTCCCTCGGGTTCGGACCGCATCTTGCAGGCGCTGAAGAAACTCGATCCCGCCGGAAAACACGACGCCGTCATCAATGTGCAGGGCGATCTTCCGACGCTGGACCCGCACCTGATCAAGGCGGCGTTCGATCTTCTGCAAGACAGGGAAACGGATATCGGCACGCTGGGGACGGTTATCACAAAAGAATCCGAAAAGACAAATCCCAACGTGGTCAAGGCCATCGCTGAAATCGATTTTACCAAGGGACAAAAATCAGGCCGGGCGCTTTACTTCACCCGCGTCACGGCCCCTTCGGGCGACGGCCCGCTTTTGCACCATATCGGGCTTTACGCCTATAAACGCGCAGCGCTTGAAAAATTCGTGGCATCGCCGCCGTCCGCGCTGGAAAAGCGTGAAAAGCTCGAACAGCTCCGCGCCCTTGCGCTGGGCATGCGAATCGACATCGCCGTTGTGGATACCGTGCCCCTTGGCGTCGACACGCCGGAAGATCTGGCCATTGCCAGGAATATTCTTTCTTAGTCAATGGGATATGCAATTTAATTCCATAATTATATACATTGTGTTATACTGGTTAGCGGAGGATGCATGGCCGACTGGTTCGAACAGACGAATAATCAACAAGCCTTCGCCGAAACGGCTTTGACGCGCACGGTTCTGCACGGGCAGGCGGAAAAGGGAAATCCGCTCTCCAAAGACAGCTTTATCATCGCCGTTTCGAAAAGACCGCACGAAGACTGCGTCGACTTTTTCAAAACGGCAAAGGACGCCGAGTTTCTGGATATCACAGACAGTTTTTCGGCGACTTTCAACAAGCTGGCCGATCCAAAAAATCATATGTGGATGATCAACGTCATCAAGAAGCAGGATATGGGCGATAACGACACCAATTCGCAGATCCCTTATGTCCATGTACATCTCCTGTCCGGAGACATCACGGAAAAAAACGCGCATATTGAAACGCAGCGCACTTTTCACCCGCACGGCAAAAGCGATATTTACGATCTTTTCCGCGAGAACAAACAGGACATGACCAAGATCGACAAGGGGTCGGGCGTTTTCGTCTACCCTCTGCCTGAAGGCAAGCGCGAGGCCAAAGAGCATTTCGCCATTGTTCACGAGGGATATAAATCTTTTTCTGAATTTACGCAGAAAGCCACAAAAGAGGAAAAACTCGCCTTCTGGAAGGCGGCGCAGGAACTGGTCGTCACGCTGGCCGAACGGCACAAGGGCGCGCGCATGGGCGAATACAATCTGCGCGGCGTGCTTGACGAAAAAATAGGCCATATGTATGTCGAGGTTGTCGGCGGCGAAAATCTGGGCTACGGTGGTAAGCCCAATCGCTGGTTCCAGAAACCGGCGACGGCCAAACCTTAAAGAAACGCTCCTTGAAAATGAAAAATAAAATCGCCTATCAGGGCATTCCCGGCGCCTATTCGTGGCTGGCGTGCCAAAAGGTTTTTCCGGGCTTCGAACCGCTCTCCTGCCCGACCTTCGCCGACGCCTTTGCCGCCGTCAAAAAGGGAAAGGCCAAGCTTGGCATGATCCCGATCGACAATTCGACCGCAGGACGCGTGGCCGACATCCATATGCTTTTGCCCAAATCCGGGCTTTTCATCGTCGGCGAATTTTTTCTGCCGGTCCATCACTGTTTTCTGGGCGTCAAGGGCGCAAAGCTTTCCGACATCAAACAGGTCTTCAGCCACACCCACGCCCTGCCGCAGTGCCAAAGCTTTATCCGCGCCCGCGCGCTGAAATCGTTTGCCTACGGCGACACGGCGCAAGCGGCGGAATATGTGGCAAAACAGAACGATAGGTCCAAGGCCGCGATCGCCTCGGCCGAGGCCGCCAAAATTCACGGGTTGAATATTCTTGCGCGCAATATCGAGGACGACTACGACAACACGACGCGCTTTGTCATCCTGTCGAAAACGCCGGATGCCGTGAAACGTGTGAAAGGCCGGAAATACCTGACCTCGTTCCTCTTCACCGTGCGCAATATTCCCGCCGCGCTTTACAAAGCGCTGGGCGGCTTTGCCAGCAACGGCGTCAACATTACGAAGATCGAAAGTTATCTGACCGGCGGGAAATTCAGCGCGGCGCAGTTCTATTGCGAGGCCGAAGGACATCCCTCCGACCGCAATTTCCATCTCGCCATGGAGGAACTGGAATTTTTTGCCAGAAGCGTACGCGTCCTTGGGACCTATCCCGCACACGGATTCAGGCGCGTAGCGCGGTAGAAAATTTTGTTTTGGCTGAAGGATAACGCCGCACATAATCAGCTTTGATTTTGTCGAGCGCCTTTTGCGGATCGCCGCCCAGAAGAGCCTCCGCATCGCCCCAAACGGCTTTGAAGTGGCGGGCATGTTTTGAAAACACCTTCATATCCCTCTTGGCCACAAGGCGCTCCAATGCTTTTAACTGGTAAATATCAAGATCTTTGTCCTCGGGTCGAAAAACATTCGGGTCTATGACTTCAAGGGCTTTGATCACAAATGGCAAGTCGTCGGTTTTTTCCAAGCAGTCACGAACAAATTCTTTGTCTCCTTTTAGAGTCCAAGCAACATAATCAAGCGCCCAGCCATTTTGCCGCACGGCTTCGGTCACGATCGCGGGATCGGCTTTGAGTTCGGAGGCGGCATGGTAAAGCGCCCCGCCGTCTTGCCGCACGGCTTCAAGTACAATCGCAGGATCGGCCTGAAGCGCGGGTGCGGCATCTTCAAGCGCCCCGCCATATTGCCGCACGGCTTCAAGTACAATCGCAGGATCGGCTTTGAGTGCGGGGGCGGCATAGCCAAGCGCCCGGCCGTCTTGCCGCACGGCGTCGCGCACGATTGCGGGATCAGCCTGAAGTTCGGGGGCTGCATATTTAAGCGCCCAGCCGTCATGCCGAACAGCTTCGAGGACAAAGTTCTTATTTGCCCACAGCTCTGGCCGGAATGCCCGCCCTGTTCTGCGCGTTTGGCGTATTTCTTCCTGGACGCGGGGCTGCACCGGAACTGGATTTGGCGGAGCTGTTTCTGGTGACTTCGGCAGCCATGCCTCAAGGCCACTGCGCGCAGATAAAGAAAGTTTTTTCAACGTTTTATTCATTAATGCCTGATGTTCCGACGGTAAGGCGGAGATTTGTTCATCCGCGCTGTCATACAAAATCCTGTCTACCAGCGCCACCTTGTCGTTTTCCTTGCCCGCCGGCAAAATCATGATGACGGGGGATTTTTCGTTGTATCTCGGGAAGTGTGTGTGTGCATATTCTGTGCCCGCGATGCACCACTTGGTGTTATTGCCCCAGTAGATGCTGGATTCAGGCGTGTGGGGAATGACGACTTTTCCTTCAGGGCCGCTGTAGAGCACGGTCGTTTCGCCCATCAATTTGTCGCGCTGTTCTTTGGGCAGATGGCGTTCAAGCTCTTCGGATTCTTTTTGTTTTTTCTTTTGCGCGAAGGGTTCAAGGGCGTTGCGCAGTTCGGCCAGATTGGCGTAGCGCAAAAGATCGGTTTTGATTCCAACGTTGGATTTTTTGAGTGATTCAAAGTACGTGAAATCTTCGCCGATCTTGTAGAAGTCCTCGGCCATGACCGGCTTGTCGTTGTGTTTGTGTTCCAGCACCTGTTTGATCAGCCAGCCCGCGATTTGTGGATTGCGGGGCTTGTTGCCTGTGACGGGGTATACCTTGTTGAGAACGGCGGTCATGACCACCCGTTCTCCTTCTCCCCTTACTTCAAGGGGAGAAGGTTGGGTTGAGGGGATGCCCCTCACCCCCTCCCTCTCCCCAGAGGGGAGAGGGGGATTAAGGGTACGAACAATCTCCGCCACCTCGGCCCCCAGCGCCGCGGTTACGGACGAATCC
>FRDC01003030.1_pt3 | contig 85375 bp, 92 predicted proteins | sample 1106171 | NCBI WGS metagenome assembly FRDC01 (sample SAMEA3930566, study PRJEB13176) | freshwater metagenome | biome: Drinking water system; feature: drinking water; material: water | place: Singapore | collected 2014-12-20
CAGGATGACAATTGAGATAAAGAATTCCCTACTCATCCGTGCCCAATTTTCCGACAAAATCCCTAAAATCGGTGGCTTCGCGGAAATTGCGATACACGCTGGCATAGCGGACATAGGCGACTTGGTCGAGATTGATACTTGACATGTGTTTCTTAATTAGATATATCTCTAAACCAATTCAAGGTACATGATTTTTGAAACTTCAAGAACAACAATTTAGGGTACGCAAAAAATGGCCTCTGAAGCTACTACCGAAAATCTGCACATCACTGGACGCGGAACCGCAAGTTTCATGGGAGTGACACAGGCAAATGCCGACCGGATTTATGGCTATGTGGCGCTGACCGGACATGGCCTCATGGCTTTGAGCGGAAAATTCAGCGGCAATCCTTGGGAAATGGCCACCGGACTTTCGTGGGCTTCCAGCAGCCTTGCAATTGCGTTGTGGCCGGGCCGAAGCTGGACCATCAAATACATCGGCGTTACGGTTATTTTTGGATCGGTCACTTTGGCGATCGGTTCCATGAACAAGGAACATAACGCCGGGCATTTGGTATTTTCCGCCCTGGCCGTCACCCGCAGCGCATTTCTGCTGTTCGACGCCAAAAAATATCCCGAATCGAAAGTCTGGAAATATATCAGCCGCAATAAAAAAGAACTGAATGGCTTAATCGCCTTTCCATCCAGATTGGGATTGCTGGTCGACGGCTTGCGCAATCATCAGCCGTTAATCGCGGCGGCGGCGGTGCTTTATCAAATTTGCGATTTGGCCCTCATCGCCAGCGGCCGGGCGGAAAAGCGCCAAAAAACTTTGGATGCTAGAGCTGCCCAGCGCGGCGGGCGGTGATTTATACTCAACAGTTTGTCATCCTGGGCGTAGCGAAGGATCTATTCGGTACGGCAAGGTTACACACTGGCTTATCTACTGGATAGATCCTTCGCTACGCCCAGGATGACAATTGAGATAAAGAATTCCCTACTCATCCGTGCCCAATTTTCCGACAAAATCCCTAAAATCGGTGGCTTCGCGGAAATTGCGATATACGCTGGCATAGCGGACATAAGCGACTTGGTCGAGATTGGCAAGCGCGTCCATGACCAATTCCCCAACCGATTCGGCCGGAATTTCGGATTCGCCGATGGATTCCAGGCGGCGTACGATGGAATTTATCAAACGTTCCACCCGTTCGGGTTCAACCGGACGCTTGCGCAAGGCGATTGCAAATGATGCCGTCAGTTTTTCGCGGTCGAACGGCTCGCGCCGTCCGTTTTTCTTCACAATCACCAATTCGCGCAACTGCACCCGTTCGAAGGTGGTAAAACGCGCGCCGCAATTTTCACAAATCCGCCGACGCCGGATCGACGAATTGTCATCGCTGGGACGAGAATCCTTCACCTGAGTGTCATTATGACCGCAAAATGGGCAACGCATTTAAGCTCCGTGGACGGTGACGGTGACAGTGAACGGAAGAAACAAAATACTGTTCACCGTCACTGATCACAGGTCACCGTATATCGGGAAAGATTTACACAAATTATGCACTTTGGCCAGCACGGCTTTTTCAGCGGCACTGTTATCCTCAAGATTTGTGGAAAGGGCATCCAGCAAATCGGCGACCCAGCCACCGATCATTTTGAATTCCTTTACGCCAAACCCACGCGTGGTTCCTGCAGGCGTGCCCAAACGAATGCCCGATGTAACAAAGGGTTTTTGCGGATCACCCGGTACCATATTTTTATTGCATGCAAGTCCGGCACGCTCCAAAGTCAGTTCAGCTAATTTACCGGTTAATTTTTTAGATTGCAGATCAAGCAAAACCAAATGCGAATCGGTGCCACCCGATACCAACGGGATCCCGCGCGTTATAAGCTCTTCGCCCAATGCGCGAGCGTTGTCGATAACCTGTTTCGCATATACTTTAAAATCTGGCCGCAAAGCTTCGGCAAAACAAACCGCTTTGGCGGCAATGACATGCATCAATGGCCCACCTTGTAATCCTGGAAAAATCGCCGAATTGAATTTTTTTGCCAATTCTTCGTCATTGGTCAAAATCAATCCGCCGCGCGGCCCGCGCAAGGTTTTATGTGTGGTTGTGGTCACAACATGCGCATGCGGAATCGGCGATGGAAAGGCACCGCCGGCAACCAGCCCGGCAAAATGCGCCATATCGACCATTAAAAGCGCGCCAATCGCATCGGCGATTTTACGAAACCGCGCAAAATCAATTACGCGGGGATAGGCCGAACCGCCTGCGATAATCAATTTTGGCTTGGTTTCATGCGCCAATTTTTCAACCTGATCGTAATCGATCAGACCGGTTTTATGGTTGACCCCATACGCCACCACGCGAAACCATTTGCCCGACATATTTGCCGGTGACCCATGAGTTAAATGCCCGCCTTCGGCCAAATTCATTCCCATAAAAGTATCCCCCGGATTGAGGAGAGCTAGAAACACTGCTTGATTCGCTTGCGCGCCCGAATGCGGTTGTACATTGGCAAATTTGCAACCGAATAATTTTTTTACCCGCTCGATCGCCAGTGTTTCAACCTGATCGGTGAATTCCTGTCCGCCATAATAGCGTTTACCGGGGTAACCTTCGGAATATTTGTTGGTGAATACTGTGGAGTAGGCTTGTAAAACCGCTTTGGATACGATGTTTTCGGATGCGATCAATTCAATTTGTTCTCGCTGACGATGCAATTCGCCAATGGCCATTTGTGATACTTCGGGATCGGCATCCGCCAAGTTTTGAGTAAAAAACATATCGTAATTGTCCATTTTTTTTGATTCGATAGCAGTCATATTTGATCCATTAATTTAAGTTAGCATCCAGGATTGGACATTTTAGAGACTCGGCTTTGGTGTCGTCCACCTTCAAATTTTGTCGATAAAAAATTTTTAATCAATAATTTAGCAGATTCTATTGATGTTTTACGTGCGCCCAAAGCCAAAACATTGGTGTCATTATGCGCACGTGCTACAAAAACATCATCTTCATCCCGGCACAGTGCGGCGCGCACGGCTGGAAAGCGATTGGCTGAGATTGCGACTCCCTGTCCGCTACCACAGATCAATATACCACGTTGAAATTTATTATCAGAGATAGCTTTAGCCAAAGGATACGCATAGTCAGGGTAATCGACCGAATCGGTTGAATGCGTTCCAAAATCATGCACCGTGTAGCCAAGCGCTGCAAGCTCAACCTTAAGTGCTTCTTTCATGGCAAAACCGGCGTGATCCGAGCCTATGGCGATGGTTTCATTCATGGCATGGTTGATAGCAGGTTTTTTCCTCGGTTCCTAGTTCCTAGTTTTCAGTGCCTAGTTTTTCTCTACAGCTTTTTATAGGAACTAAGGACTAGGAACTTTCCGCTACTGCCCCGCCGCATCTGCGTAGGCGTATTTGCCGTCTTTCCATTCGTAGACCGCAAAGCTAGGACCGGTATAATCACCCTTTACATTAAAGGATAATTTGCCCATTACCGTATCAAATTGATTGTTATGCAAAGTTTTAATTAAATCGACTGATTTCCAAGATCCGGATTTGGATGCCGCTTCGGCCAGTATTTGTGTGGCAGCGTAAGCGTAAAGTGTATAACCATCGGGATCAATGCCCGATTTCTTGAATTTTTCAACCACCGCGGCGGCGGACGGAATCAAACGCGGATCGGGGCTGAAGGTCATCAACGTACCCCTGCCCAATTCACCTGTAATCGACCAAAAATCGCGCGTTGCTAACGCATCGCCTCCCATTAGCTTTGTTGTTAGCCCCTGGTCTTTGGACTGACGAACAATCAGGCCAGCTTCCTGGTGATAACCCCCAAAGAATAACAGATCAGCCTTGGCAGCTTTTAATTTCGATATTAAAGCGGAATAATCTTTTTCTCCAGGCGTTATCGCTTCGTTTAAAACCAATTTGATTTTTCTGCCTTCCAAGATACGCGTCACTTCATCGGCCAGACCTTTGCCATATGCAGAACGATCATGCACCAAAGCGATATTTTTACCGACAAAATTTCTGGCGATATAGTCGGCGGCAATCAACCCCTGTTGATCATCGCGGCCGCAAACCCGAAACACGTTGCTCAAACCTCGTTCAGTAAAAAGTGGATTCGAGGAACCTGGCGAGATCATTACAATACCTTCTTCGGCATACACTTCTGATGCGGGTATGGACGAACCAGAGCAGAAATGTCCGATAACCGCGACAACTTTCTTTGAGGCCAATTGATTGGCCACGGCGACCGCTTGTTTCGGATCGCATACGTCATCGCCAATTTCCAATAGCAATTTTTCGCCCAACACCCCACCCCGCGCATTGATATCGGCTATGGCCATTTCTGCGCCATGCTTAAATTGTTCGCCAAAACTGGCCATTTGACCCGTTATCGGCCCAGCCAGACCAATTGGCGTTTCCGCCCGCACTGGTAATGCAAAGAAAAAAATAAACACCGGCAATAAAGCAAGATTTTTATTCATTGAACACCTATAATATGGATAAGTAAGAATCCATTTAGCATTGACAAATAATTACCTGCTATTACTAATGCAAATTGAACTTAATTTAAATAAGGAAATTTAACATGGAAGTCGGTTTAGAATTTTGGGTTGGATTTTTGATTTTCATCGGCGCGATGTTTTTGCTGGATTTGGGTGTTTTTCACCGCAAAGCACATGTTGTTGAATTCAAAGAAGCCTGTATTTGGAGCGGCATATGGGTAGCTCTCGCGCTTACTTTTAACTATGGCGTACTGGAATTTTTCGGAGAGCAGAAGGCCATAGAGTTCTTAACCGGATATTTAGTCGAATATTCTCTCTCGATAGACAATGTATTTGTATTTGTATTGATTTTTACCTTTTTTGCCGTCCCGCCGTATTTACAAAACCGAGTTTTGATTATTGGTATTGCGCTCGCATTAGTACTGCGCTTAATCATGATCTTCGCTGGCGTCGCGTTAATCGAAAGATTTGTTTGGATTATTTATGTATTCGGCGTGTTTTTAATCCTGACCGGGGTAAAAATGCTTTTTGCCTCCGACAAGCCAAAAGATTTGAATAAAAATCCGGTGCTAAAGATGGCGCGGCGCTTGTTTAAATTCACCGACGACTATCATGGCCAAAATTATTTTGTGATGAAGAATGGCGTAAGATACGCGACACCTTTGTTGCTGGTCTTCATCATGGTTGCCATCACCGATATCATTTTCGCGGTGGATTCTATTCCGGCGATTTTGGCGATTACAAAAGATCCGTTTATCGTGTTTACGTCGAACGCTTTTGCCATATTGGGTCTTCGCAGCATGTTTTTCATGCTGGCCAAAGTTGTTACCATGTTCCGTTATTTGAAAACAGGCTTGGCATTCGTGTTGATGTTCATTGGGGTTAAGATGCTAATCGCTCACACGGAATACAAAATTGAAACCCAGCATTCGTTGATGGTGGTAATTTCGATTTTGACTTTGTCTATTGTGGCATCCATCATCGCCAACAGGCGCGAGCAGAAAACTTAAGCTCTAACCCGCCAAATAGGCAGCGCGGATAACAGGATCGGACAGCAGATCCGATCCTGTACCTTCCATTACCACTTCGCCGCTGACCAAGACATATGCACGATGTGCCAACCGCAATGCTTGATTAGCATTTTGTTCAACCAAAAGAATAGTCATGCCGTTTTGGTTAAGCGTGGCAATAGTTTTAAAAATCTGTTTGATGATAATAGGCGCCAGCCCCAAAGACGGCTCGTCCATTATCAAAAGCTTAGGGCGGCTCATTAATGCGCGAGCGATCGCAAGCATCTGCTGCTCCCCGCCTGAAAGCGTACCGCCATTTTGACCCATACGCCCCGCCAAGACTGGAAATAGCGCCAGCACTTCTTCAAGCCCTTTACTAGATTGCTTGCCATTCAACGCGGTTGACCCTAAATCTAAATTTTCTTTGACAGTTAATTTTGGGAATATCCGCCGCCCTTCGGGAACAATTGCAATCCCAAGTCCGGCTATTTTATGCGGTGCTATGCCATTGATATCGTGGCGCATGAAAGTGATCTTGCCGTGCGTTGGCCTAGGCTGCTTAAACACAGAATGAATCAAAGAAGATTTGCCCGCGCCATTCGATCCAATCAAACTGACAATTTCACCGGCGTTCACCCGCAGCGACAATCCTTTGAGCGCATGAATTTTACCGTAATGCACATGCAAATTCTCAATTTCAAGCATCATCATCACCTAAATACGCGCGAATGACATGCGGGTTGTGCTGAATCGCAAGAGCACTACCTTCAGCAATTTTTTTGCCATGATCCAAGACGATAATGTGATCTGAAATTTGCATGACGACGCGCATGTCATGCTCGATTAATAACACTGTAGTTTCATGCTTGCGGCAAATATCAATCAACAGTGCATTTAATTCGTCCGTTTCACGGGGATTCAAACCCGCAGCAGGCTCGTCCAAACAAATAACTTTTGGCGATAAGCACATGGCACGGGCAATCTCCAAACGTCTTTGCGACCCATACGGCAAACTTTGTGCCGGAAAATTGGCAGAGTCTGTCAATCCAACCATATTCAACCAGAATTTGGCTTTTTCTATCGCTAAGCGTTCTGCAGCGCGATAAGAGGGCATACCAAGCAAACCCTTAATACAAAATCCCGATGCCGCCATCAAACAGCTATGTTGCGCCACCAAAAGATTTTCGAACACGGTCATAGCACCGAACAAACGAATATTTTGGAAAGTACGGGCTATCTTGCCTCGCCGCACGATATCGTCTCCGCGTAGCCGCTCGATGCGAATTTCTCGCTCGCCATCATGGGTCGAGATGTGACCGGATGTTGGTTTATAAAACCCGGTGATGCAATTGAACAGGGTAGTTTTGCCTGCTCCATTTGGACCAATTACCGAAGTTATCATATCACTTAGAACCAAAAATGAGACGTTATCAACAGCGACCAGCCCGCCGAATCGCATGGTTAAGTTTTTTACGGTTAAAATTTCAATCATGCCCACGGCCTCAAAAATATACTGGGCTTACGATCGGCAAAAATTCCACGCGGGCGAATCAACATTATTACAATCATTACCGCACCAAAGAACAGCATTCTGAAATCGGCGAACTCTCGCCCCACTTCAGGTAGACCAACCAGAATGACAGCAGCTATGACAACGCCCAATTGGCTTCCGGCACCTGCCAAAACTACAATCGCTACAATCAAGGCTGTTTCAGAAAAGGTAAAGCTTTCAGGGCTAATAAAGCCTTGCCGCGCCGCAAAAAACGCGCCGGCAATTCCGGCAATAAAAGCACCGATTGCGTATGCGGATAATTTTATGGCACCAGGATTCAAGCCCAACGACTGGCAAGCGATTTCGTCTTCGCGCATAGCTTCAAACGCGCGCCCTAAAGGCAATTTGCGCAATCTCAAAGCGAAAAAGTTTACAGTCAAAGCCAACAAAAAAACCAAGTAAAATAGAAAAATTACGCGATGCTCGGTGCTGAAATCCAAGCCAAATACTTGATGGAACGGCACTATACCTGTGTCTGCTTCACGGGCAAACGGAATGCCAAAAAAACTGGGGCGCGGAATACCGGAAATGCCGTTTGGACCGTGCGTCAAGGTTTGCCAGTTGGTCAACACAATCCGGAAAATTTCACCAAACCCCAGCGTCACAATCGCTAAATAATCGCCTCGCAACCGCAATATCGGTGCGCCCAAAACAATCGCAAAGCAACTCGACACTAGCGCTGCCAGCGGCAGAGCTTGCCAGAACGACAGCCCCCACAATTCTGCAGACAACGCATATGCATATGCTCCGATCGCGTAAAACGCGACATAGCCTAGATCCAATAGCCCGGCAAAACCAATGACAATATTCAAACCCCATCCAAGCATGATGTAAATCAAGATAGTGGTCATAAGATCGATCGAATACCGATCAGCGAAAGGGAGAAATGGAAACAAGCCTACAAAAATAATCCCGACCCAACCAGTCGCAAGTGGCCAATTAAGGCGCTTCCAATTAGAATCTTCAATTGGTCTAAATCGCGCGTGCGTAGACGTAATTTGTGAAATCAGAGATATAATTAGTGTTGTTGAAAAAACTGCTAACGACAGTCGGAAAACCCATTCAAATCTTGTGGCTAAAACCAAGCCGCCCTGCGTTTCATCCAATTTGAACCCAATGATGGGCAAGGTCAGGCATAGTGCAATCAAAGACGCGATCGCCGCAGTCGAAAATGATTTGACAAAATCTATTTTTCTCTTGAGAGGAGAAACATCCATCGCTCTATCCTGCTTATACTTTTTCTACATCGGCTCGACCGAACAAGCCGGATGGGCGAATCAGCAAAACCAAGATTAATGTGGAGAATACAGCAACATCTTTATACTCGATGCTAAAGTATGCAGACCACATTGATTCGATCACACCAATTATAATCCCGCCCAGTACTGCACCTGGCAAGGATCCAATCCCTCCCAAAACAGCCGCTGTAAATGCTTTCACACCTGCCAAAAAACCAATATAAAAATCGATAACGCCGTAATACAATGTTACCATGGTTCCAGCGATTGCCGCCAAGCCTGCACCCATAACAAACGTAATCGCAATGGTTCGATCGACCGATATGCCCAGCATCGTCGCCATTACCCGATCTTGTTCAACCGCTCTCTGCTGCCGACCAAGAGATGTGTGCTGGATAACAGAATAGAAAAACAACAACAATAACGATGTCAGAACGATAATCAGACACTGGCTATAGCTGATTGCAACCGTAAAATCCGCGCCACGCATCAAGGTAAAATTGCCATTAAACAGCGGCGGCAAGGTTTTTACGCGTGCGCCTTGAGCAATCTGCACATAATTTTGCAAGAAAATAGACATGCCGATTGCCGAAATCAAAGGCGCCAATCGGAACGAGCCGCGCAGCCGCCGATAAGCAACGCGTTCGACCGTCCACCCATAAAACGCAGTAAAAAAAATCGACGTCAACAACACCAATAATAGCAAAACCACGAAAGATGCCACGTAAGGCGCAAACAGCATAAATCCGATCAGCGATATGAATGCGCCGATCATGTACACCTCACCATGGGCAAAATTGATCATGCCAACGATCCCATAAACCATGGTGTAGCCGATGGCAATCAATGCGTAGATCGATCCAAGCGTAATACCATTAATCATTTGCTGTAGAAAGTATTCCATTGGTTCACTATACCGAACCAAGCGCAGGCTGCGAAACAAAAAAGCCCATAAGATACAAGTCATTACTCATAAAAAATCCACACGGTTTAGAATTATTCTAAATTCAATTGGCTGTATTTCTATTTGAAAATTGATTGTATGCAGAGTAACTAATCTTGCATTATTTAACTTGGATTTAAAAGAGGAAAACTATGCGTAAATTTCTGTTATCATTGTCTATTCTATGCTTTGCTGCAATGGCTTCGCAGCCTGTCTTCGCCAAAGAAAATGCAGCCGCCGAAGAATATGTTTTGATCCTAAAGAATCATAAATTCGAACCTGCAGAACTGGTATTGCCAGCTGGAAAAAAAGTAAAAGTAGTGGTAAAAAACCAAGACCCTACCCCCGCCGAATTTGAAAGTCACGACCTTAAGCGTGAAAAAATCATTGGCGGAAACAAAGAAGCCATTATTAATATCGGTCCGCTTAAACCAGGCCGCTACGAATTCTTTGATGAATTTAAAATGGATACCACGCGCGGTTTTGTTGTGGTAAAATAACACATTTAAAGGATCAAACATCATGTTATCTACCGGCATTGTAATTTTTCGCGAAACTTTAGAAATCGCAATGATTCTAGGCATTGTTCTGGCTGCGACGCGCGGCCTTGAGAAACGCATGCCTTGGATTTGGGGAGGATTATTGGCGGGCATCGCCGGATCCGGTCTTGTGGCCTTGTTTGCCGAAACAATTTCCAATTCCATGGAAGGCATGGGGCAAGAATTATTCAACGCCATGATCTTGTTTACCGCCGCAGGATTTATAGGTTGGACAGTGATTTGGATGAAAAAACACGCCCGCCATATGGTCACCCATATCCGCGAGGTTGGGCAAGGCGTAATCGAAGGGCGACTGCCGCTTTATTCTCTAACATTGATTATCGGCCTTGCCATGTTGCGAGAAGGATCAGAAATTGTTCTATTCGTCTATGGCATGCTCCTATCGGATCAAACGATTGCCTCTATTATCGCCGGAAGCATCGTAGGCGCATCCGTAGGTACTGTTATCGGCGTGATGTTATATTACGGCCTGCTGAAAATGGAAGCTCGGAATATGCTTAATGTCACAGGCTGGATGCTGATTTTGCTGGTTGCTGGACTTTCGTCACAAGGCGCCGCTTATCTGACTGCCGCCGGATATTTTCCGCATTTAACCAACGTGATGTGGGATACGTCCTGGTTGCTTTCAGAAGACAGTGTGGTTGGCATGGCCTTGCACGGACTTATTGGTTATAGCGACCGTCCGATGGAAATCCAAGTTATGTTTTATCTCGGTACATTGTTTACTCTGTTGTTTATCGTCAATTTCGGCGACCGCAAAAAAAGCATGCGCACCGCAATTGCCATGGCAGCATCGTTATTGTTGGCGCTTACGCACCAATCTATGATGATATAAACCTCAGTGCTACTCAGTAAAAACCCTCCGCAATGCGGAGGGTTTTTTAATTACCAATACCAGAAACAATGTTTATGCGGCGCCGGCCAGCAAAATGCGCGACGGTTGCGTCCAGAATTGTTCTATTTTGCGCAAAATCACGGTTAAGTTTTTAAAATCATCTAGAGTTAACTTGCTTTTCGCTAGCAAAGCGGTATGTCGGTCGAACATTCCATGGATACGCTGGCACAATGCTAGACCCTTTTCTGTCAAACGGATCATGATCGACCGGCGGTCATGGTGCGAACGTTCTTGGATTAAATACCCGTTTTCCACCATTTTTTTCACATTATACGATACGTTCGATCCCAAATAAAATCCGCGTTCGATTAAATCGCCGACGGTCATTTCGTCCTGGCCGATATTGAACAAAATCATGGCTTGGATGTTATTGATGTCGCCGATTTTGGCACGCTCCAATTCGTTTTTCAAAACTTCCAGATATTGGCGGTGCAATCGTTCTATCAATTGAATGGCGTCTAAATAATTCTGTTTCACTGGAACCTCGTCATCTTATGGTGTGTGGGGTCACGACCAAGCTACCTAAAAAAACTTAAAACCAGCTTAATTTCGTTTAAAAAAATTTAATTTTGTTAGAATTCGGGGGGTATTGTTAACACGACATTAATAAAAAATATCGCCGGCTTTAAGCCGGCGATATTCGACAATAAATTAAACAATTAATCAACTAAGCCGCATTTCGGATGGTCGCGATGAATTTTTCTACTTCTCGCTCCAATTGTTTGGATTGCTCGCCCAATTGTTGAGCTGCATTTAACACCTGAGTTGCGGCGGAACCAGAATCATTAGCCGCCTGTGTAACGCCAACAATATTGCTAGACACTTCCTTGGTTCCGGTCGATGCCTCTTGCACATTACGGGCAATTTCACGCGTTGCCTGCCCCTGCGCATCGATAGCACCGTTGATTTGACCGGCGATATCATCGATATCCTTGATGGTCGAACCGATGCTTTTAATCGCACTGACCGCATTTTGGCTGGCTTGTTGGATTGTAGTAACATGGCCGGAGATTTCATCGGTAGCGCTGGAAGTTTGGTTGGCTAGATTTTTAACCTCTGCCGCGACCACGGCAAAACCCTTGCCGGCATCGCCGGCACGCGCGGCTTCAATCGTCGCATTCAACGCCAGCAAATTGGTTTGCGCGGCGATATCGTTGATCAATTGAATTACTTCGCCGATTTTCTCAGCACCGCTGGCAAGGCCTTGCATGATTTTCTGGCTTTTGTCGGATTCCAGCACCGCTTCATTGGCGATGCGAGCCGAGTCTACGACTTGGCGGCCGATTTCACCGATGGAAGAAGATAGCTGCTCTGCCGCAGCGGCAACGGTCTGTACATTGGTCGATGCCTCTTCAGATGCTGCAGCCACGACGGATGCCTGGCGAGTTGTCTCTTCGGCACTGGATGCCAAAGTTTCTGCCAATCCTTGCAATTGATCGGCGGCGCGAGAGACACCGACAACGATGCCTTTGACGCTTGCTTCGAAACTATTGGCCAGTTCGTTCATGGCCTTGCGTTTCTCGGCCTCTGTACGGGTTTTCATTTCTGCTTCTTGTTCCGCTTGACGTTTACGCGCTTCTTCACGCTCCCACTCTTGTCGAATGCGGCTTTGCTCGGTTTCCGCATTCAACCGATCCAGATCGAGGGCATTTTTGCAGAATATTTCCACCTGCGCGGCCATTTGACCGACTTCATCGCGGTTAGCAACAAATGGTACGACCGAAGTTTTATCGCCACCAGTAAGGCTTTGCATGCGGTTGCGAATGCCCAGAATGGGATTAACAATAGTCTTGCCTATGAGAATTGCCAGAATCAAACTCAACACAATTCCACCACCACTGGCTTTCAACAAGATATCCTTTGTCGCAAGGTTGGTCGAGATGGCATCCGCTATACTGGCTTTAACATCGTTGTTGATATCAGCAAATAGTTTGTCGGAAATTTTAACGCCCCTGATACCAATTTCTGACATCTCCCCAGTGACCAGTTGGATAATTTTGGCATTTTGTGTTTCTTTATCCAGAAATCTGTCGTCGCGCGCTGCCTTAACTTCGCCGAATTTTGCGGCGTATTGAAAAATAATCCGATCAAATTCCTTGATGTCGGCAAGCGAGGTGGCATCATTGAGCAATGTTGTCAGTTTTTTTGAAGATTCGTTCAGTTTATTTAATTGATCATTAAAATCGTCGACCAATTTGACATTGTTTGATACGGCATATCGCAAATTAATGATTCGCAATTTATAAAAATCATCCACAATTTGGGTTGCCGATTCTTTGATGTTGTAATTGCTTTCAATACCATAAACATCTTCGGCGATCTTTTCCAAATTTTTGATGGATACGATAGCAATGCCGACAAGAATAATGACAATGATCCCAAATCCGGTAAGAATTTTTTTAAAAATTGAGAGATGATTTTTAAAGAATGACAGCATTGAATACCTCTGGCAGAAGGGGTTAAAGGCGTAAAAATAGGCGCTGTTCTAAATAACTTCTGTTATCGAGAACCGGCCACAAACCTTCATTGCTAGCGCAATGGAGCAAAATCCTTAATTTTTAAATTTGGAAAAATAAAAGAAATACAAAGACGCTTATAACAATTTTACACACATAAGCCTAGAAATACAGAATAAATTTGATCTTCTTAATCTATTACACAAAAAATACTTTTGTATGTGCGCTGCTTGGAAACAAATTGATGGCACGAATAAGGGTTAAAAATCTTTTTTCATCGCGCGAGATATTTCCCGGTTGGTTTCGCGCGTGCGAATGGATTCACGCTTATCCGCTTTATTTTTACCTTTAGCAAGTCCAAGCAAGCATTTGGCAATCCCGCGTTTATTAAAAAATAAGGACAACGGAACAAGCGTGTATCCATCACGGCGGATAGCGCCGATCAAACGTTCATATTCGCGTTTTTTTAACAACAATTGTCGCGCGCGTTTCGGTTCGTGATTGAAACGGTTGGCAGGCTTATATTCTGGAATATGGAGATTATATAAAACTATATGATCTTCGCGCTGGTCGGCATAGGCGTCAGAGAGGCTCGCTCCGCCAACGCGAAGCGATTTTACCTCGCTACCCAACAACACCATCCCTGCTTCGATCGTGTCTTCGATCGCGTAATCAAAACGCGCGCGGCGGTTGTCGGCGATGGTTTTACTTTCAAGCGGTTTTTTGGACATTGTGTTTTTGCATGTTGATCCCGGCAGCGGCTAGGGCAAGATCGACTTTTGTTTGACTCGATGCACCAAGAGGAGCAAGCGGCAAGCGCACATCGGCACGGCACAAACCCAAAACAGAAGCGGCATATTTTACCGGCACCGGATTGGTTTCACAGAACATCGCGTCGTGCAAAGGGATCAGCCGATCATTAATCGCATTCGCACGGCTTAGATCACCGGATTTCCATGCACTGAACAAATCCATGCATAATTGCGGCGCAATGTTGGATGTCACCGAAATACAACCTGCTCCGCTTTGAGCAAGGGCAGGAACAATCATCGGGTCGTCCCCCGTCCATTGCAAAAATTTCGCTCCCACAGCATTGCGCGTGCGCACGATGCGATTAACATCGCCGCTGCATTCTTTAATGCCGATCACACGCGGCAATTTTGCAAGTCGCGCGATAGTGTCAACCGCAATATCGACAACCGTACGGCCAGGCACGTTGTAAAGCAGAATCGGGATATTCGTTGCATCATGAATCGCCTTGTAATGAAGGTAAATGCCTTCCTGCGTCGGCTTGTTGTAGTAAGGCGCCACAATCAATGCGGCGTCGGCTCCCAGTTTTTTGGCCAGCAATGTTTGTTCGATAGCGTGGGCGGTTGAATTACTGCCCGTACCGGCGATCACCGGCACACGTTTTTGAACGCATTGTACCGCTAATTGAATAAGATGTTCATATTCCGTTTTATTTAAAGTCGGCGTTTCACCGGTTGTTCCGCATGTAACCAAGGCAGAAATACCGCTCTTGATTTGAAAATCGATTAACCCGGCATAGGCCGAATCGTCAATTTTACCGTCTATGGTAAAAGGCGTGATTAAAGCTGTTGCAAAGCCTTCAAACATGTCTACACCTATTGTTAATAAATTCGCTATAAATTAGTATCACTATAGTCCATTTACTATGAAAAACCCCGCATGATCAATAAAAAACGCCTGTTTCTTCGGCTTTGCCGGATATTGCTATTATATATTCTAACAGTAATTCCTGCTTCATATGCAAACAATGCCGTTAGTGCATCGTTGTATTCTCGTGCAAACTCTTCAAGCCAATTATTCCAGCTCATCGACCAAAGAAATTGGAAATCTGCTTTTGCAGCGGCATCCGCCAATGCCGACCCCGCTATCTACAAATACCTATATTGGCGATATTTGCGCGATGACGACACTAAGCCTGATTTAAAGCAGCTTACAGAATTTTTGCAAGCTAACCCAGAATGGCCTGGGTTGCGCAACATTCTAACCAAAGCGGAATACGTTTTTGCGACAGGCTACACGCCTGATGAAGTAATAACTTGGTTCAAAAAATCCCCTCCACAAAGCATCGAAGGCAAGAGAATTCTTGCAGATGCATACCTTAAAAACAAGCAAGTCGAATTGGCCAAGCCTTTGATTAGACAATATTGGTGGGAAGCACAAATCGACCATGACTGGGAACGGAAAATGTACGCCATTTTCCGGCCACATCTATCCGATGAAGATCATCAACGCCGTATTGCGTATATGTTGCGAAGCAAATCTTATAGCGCTGCTCGCAATCTGGCGAAAATGCTTGGCAACGGGTTTCCGGCATTGGTTGATGCGCAGATCGCATCCATCGAAGGAAAGAAAACCGCAAGCGCGCTGTACAGCAAAGTTCCTGCACGCCTTGCCTATGATCCGAATTTAATGTTGTCCATTGTTAAGGCCAGGCGCAAAGCGGATAAGAATGAACAAGCGATTGCATGGCTAAACCGCCAGCCCAAGAATCTAGAAGACAACATCGAGGAATGGTGGGCTGAACGGCAGGTCATGGTTCGCCGGCTTATAAAGTCCCGTTCATATGCCAAAGCTTATGGGCTAGTCACTCATCATGGATTGAAAGATGGGAACTCTTACATCGAGGCAGAGTTTCTATCCGGCTGGATTGCGTTACAAAAAATCAATCGCAGCGATCTAGCATACGAGCATTTCAAAAACATCTACGACCATTCCACATCGTCTATTTCGATGGCCAGATCATTGTATTGGCTAGCCCGTACTTACGAAAAAACCAACGATGTCAATAATGCGCGTATATGGTACGCCAATGCCAGCAAATTTCCCACCGCCTTTTACGGTCAATTGGCGCGTCAACATTTGGGTTTAGACGCCGTAGCTTTTGATTTGCCCCGTACACCTGATATCTCAAGAAATTTACAAGCACAATTCGATTCAAATGATGTGATAAAAGTCATTCGCTTTTTATCCGAGAACGGCGAACGCCAATCAACAGAATTTTTTGTCAATCACCTTGCCAATACTGCTAAAACGGCGGAATACATGGCGATGCTTATCCAATTGACACATGATATCAATCGACCCGACTTAGCGGTTTCGATATCGCGTATCAGCCGGCAGAAAGGTATCGATCTGATTAAACCAGGATTCCCGCAATTGGAGTTGGCCGGCGAAAAAAACATCCCTGAAGATGCCTTGGTTCACGCCATCATCAGGCAAGAAAGCAGCTTTGATCCTGACGCAAAAAGTTCTGCCGGCGCATTGGGGTTGATGCAATTAATGCCATCGGTGGCTAGCGTTGTGGCCAAAAGATTGAATATCAATTACCGACCTTCTTGGCTAATCACCCGACCGGAATACAATGTCAAACTTGGCAAGTTGTTATTGCAACAAAAAATTAGATCATTCGAAAATAATTATGCACTAGCGGTTGCGGCTTATAACGCCGGACCAAGCCGTGTGCGTGATTGGATTGACGACAACGGCGACCCGCGCGGCAATAAAATCGATATGGTCGATTGGATCGAATTAATCCCGTATACCGAAACGCGCGGTTACGTGCATCGCGTTTTGGAAAATTTGGTAATTTATCGATATTTGCAGGCTAAAGACTCTACGCCTGGCAGTTAGCGCGAATTTATTTCGCCTTTATCACATCTTGAATAGAAACGATTTCTGCCCCACCGGTCGATATTGCCGCAGGTGATTTGTGTTCGGAGCGCGAGGCAGGAAATCGAATCAATGCCTTAGTGCCCCGACCAAGCGCGCTTTCCACCTTAAAAGCTCCACCGTGCAATTCAACCAGTGATTTCACCAACGGCAATCCCAAACCAGTACCAGGATGTCTTCGGGTCATAGCAGAATCAATTTGAGCGAACGGAGTCATCGCCAATGGTATGTCTTCAGGGCGCATGCCAATGCCGCTGTCTTCAACACACACGGTCACACCACCCGAAGTTTCTTCATAGGTGCTCACAGTCACCGACCCGCCTTCTAGGGTAAATTTTACGGAATTAGACAGCAGGTTGATTAAAATCTGCTTTAACACGCGTTTATCGGCGCGCACCAAAGGCAGACTTGAGCTTAAATTCAACCCCAATTGCAATTTACCGTCGGTGATGCGGCCTTCCATTAAGTGAATAGATTGGCGAACGATATAGTTTACATCGATCACTTCTTCATGCAACTCCACCCGACCGGCTTCTAACTTCGAGAGATCCAGGATATCGTTGATAATATCTAATAAATGAGTGCCGCTGTCGTGTATGTCTTGAGCATAGTCCTTATAACGGGGCTGCCCGATCGCACCCAATAGCTGATTGCGAATCACATCGGAAAATCCAATTATGGCATTAAGCGGAGTCCTCAGCTCGTGGCTAACCGTGGCCAAGAACGCGGTTTTGGCGCGGCTTGCGACTTCGGCTTGCTCCTTGGCTATACGCAGCTCACGCTCGATTGTTTTGCGTTCGGTAATATCGCGCACTATCGCCAACGCTTCTTCGTTGCTAGCAGCTACCACACGCACTTCAAAATCATGCACCACCTGTTCAACAGTCAACTGATATTCGAACATTTGCGTACGGCGGGTTTGGAAAGCGCGAGCGATGTACTTGCGCGCGGTGTCGGCAATGTCTTTGGGCATGGCTTGTTCCAAACGCTGCCCTAAAAACTGGATCGGGGGGATTCCCAGAACCGTGTCCTTTCCTTCTTCCAGATCCAAAAATACGCCATCCGCGCTGATTTTGAAAATTGCGTCTGGCATAGCCGCAATTAAGGCGCGATTCTTGCGTTCAACTTCTTGCAGCGCTTGTTCCATGCGGCGTAAATCGGTTAAATCGGTTGCAACGCACTGAATCCGGTGAATATCACCGTTTTCATCGCAAATCGGATAAATGTGATAATTCCAATGAATTCTCCCACGCGGTACAGCCATAGTTTGATAATAGGATGCTATCTGTCCCGATTGTATGGATTTACGGAAATTAGAATTCATTTCCGCTGCGTCGCTGGCAAGCAGAAAATCTTCCGGTGTAGCACCGACAACTTGATCCTGCGCCAGACCGGTCATTTTTGAAAAGGCCGGATTGACGGCTTCGAATATAAAGCGCCCATCGCCATCAATATAAAAATTGAATGCGGCAACATCCTTCACGTACTGAAACAATGGCGATGACAGCATAATACTATGCACTTTAAGTTATTGTTTATAGGTAATTCAAGGATTTAGCCGTCTTTTATCCGCTAATACTTAAACACGGTGTTTAAATACACCGCTAATGTTAAAAAATTATTAATACTTGCATGCTACAGCTATAGAAAGACAAAAATAAAGACAATGATAGCTAATAAGCACCAGAGAGAGATTGACATGCCAAGTGCGCAGTCATATTCAAAAGATCCTGCGGATTATCGTTTGCTGATGGACAGTTTAGATCAGCAATTGAAAACTATTGCGCGGCGACTTTTTGAAGACGTGTCAGAGAATCAAAGCAATCCGGATGGCGGCGCAGGCTTCATCAACTACTTTCTGTTTGATCATACGCGGAAAAATCTCTCCGAGTCCTTGCTTAAATCTTTTGGTATTGACCTAAAAAAAATCGAATCTCTGGATGGTTTTGAAAAATTGAAACAAGCGGCCGGACGAAAATACTACCGTCTTGTGCTTGAGCCTTATTTGGATTTTACAAGCCCTGATTCGCCAAGATATTATAAATTAACCGTGGACGGCTGGTAAGGCTATCGCATGCAAAAAGACGAAATTTTAGAAGCAATCCAGAAACATGAAAAATGGCTTAAAGACCAGCCAGGCGGGCAACGCATGAACTTGTCCGGTGTTGATTTATCAGCGATGGAATTCCCTAGGCGTTACCTGAAATCGTCTAAATTTTCCGGTTCCAATTTGTCCGGCTGTAATTTCACCAAATCGGATCTAAGTTTTTCCGATCTATTTTGTTCGAACTTGGACAAAGCCGATTTCTCCGATTCAAATTTAACCCGTGCGAATTTGCGCGGCGCGCAGATTCGAAATGCCAATTTTGCCGGTGCAAATTTGCAAGACGCCGATATGCGCAGCGGATCTATCGTAATGTACAGCGCGAACCGCGAGCCCGCTACATTGATGCGGACTTCGCTGGCAGGATCGGATTTACAAGCAGCGCAAATGCAAAACGCCAATTTGACGGGCGCGGATCTTACCCATTCCAATCTTAAAAACGCGAATTTGCAAGGCACTGCTCTCTCTGGCGCGAATTTGGCACATGTGAATCTGGAAGGCGCCAACTTAACCAACGCGGATTTGATCGGAGCAAATTTAACAGACGCCAAAGTAAAAGGCGCGCTATTCTCCGGTGCAAATTTGACCGGCGCTATTATCGACCCAATTACCCTTGCCAATGCCAATTTAGTCGGCGCGATCATAAGCAAGCCATTGATCACCCCCAATCTTTCAACCGGAGGCAACGCGCGCCTTCCAAAAACGATCAAAGAAATTCTGGAAGAACATTATTTATGGGTAAAATCGAACGGCAGCAAGGGCGTGCGCGCAAAGTTGCAGCAAGCCAATTTAGCGTTAATAGATTTGACTGGCGCCGATTTATCGGGGGCAGATTTATCCGGATCCGATCTGAACGGTTCGAAACTGCTTCAAGCTCAGCTAATAATGAGCGAATTGATCGGCGCGAACTTGTCCGGCGCGGATCTGCGCATGGCGGCAATGGATGGCGTCAATTTTTCAAATGCTAATTTGCACCGCGCCAAACTATCCAATTCCAGCATGGGTGTGGTGAACATAAAAAACAGCGACGGCAAGTTTACCGGCAAATTATGGCCTGCTAATTTATCCGGCGCCAATTTGAGCGGCGCAGATTTATCCGGCACAGATTTACGCGGCGCAAATCTAACCAATGCCGATTTAACTGAATGCAATCTATCCATGGCGAATTTGCTGGATGCGAACCTGACAGGCGCGAAATTGGATCAAGCCAAAATTGATGGCGCCATTATGCCGTCGACCGCAGCATAAATTATCGACCTCATTTTTTTTGCTTATTGTCGTCCGCGTGTTTTTTGCACGCATCAATAATCGCGTTTTGATCATCTTGAGACAGCTTTTTGCCGTCAAAATATAACTCGCCCGTCTTTATATCGTATTTTATATCGCCCAATTTTGCTTGGTTATCAAATCTGCCAATGGTGTAAAGCGGATTGGGAGGTGGGGACGCCGGGCTGGCATCCGGTGCAAGCCGCAAGGAAATTGGAATCGTTATGCTTTGCGGAACTTCGATTGCGTTGTCATTCAAATCGGCAGACTCTACCTTCTTGCCGTCCACGTCAACACCTGCTTTATAGCTAACATCACCATCTGCATCGCTACGATGAGATACAAAACTGCTGCATTCATCGCCAGATAGGATTAAATCATATGCCGTAGCGCTTGAAGCATCAAAAACCAATAAGCCAAATAGCAAAAAAACACGCTGCATCATAGTACCTCAGGATTAATTACGGTCATCAACCAATCGATAACCCCAAAATGAATCATCGCGTAAATTATCAACCAAACAATAGCGGAAACGACGCTGGTCGCGATAAACTTCTGTTTGATTTTGGGATCAACCGGCGCGCCATGATCGTCGCCACCGGTTGCGGCGGCGTCACGCACTACTCCCCAAGGTAAAACGACGAACAACATCGTCCACCAAATCACGAAATATCCAGTAATACCAATTGCCCAAGATTCCATGATCACACATAAAAAACTATAGTCTTAGAATATGCACCCTGCCCAACGGTTTTTTGCCGCAGACAGACTGTACAACGCGCTGGGCGGCAATACGAATTCGTTCTGCGAGTTTCTTATCGTCAGAACGATCGCTTTTAGGCAAATCGCGCAAAGATTTCTCAATTTCATCGACCATGTCTGCGATGACATCGCCCAATTGATCATTTTCTACGATCCCCATCAAACTGATTTGCGGGTCAGTGGCCAATTGGCCTTTTTTATCCATGACAACCGAAATCACCATCGCGCCGTTCCAATTGAATTTATGCTTGTCTTTTAAAACCTCACTGTGAATGTCAATCCATTGCGCGCCGTCCAACGCCAGTGTGCCGGTTGAAATCTCTGCAACCGGTTCTGCGCCTGATTTTGTAATACGGATCATCTGGCCATTCTCAGCAATGACTGACTGCTTAATTCCAGAATTCTGCGCCAATTCCTGATGTGTCAGCAAATGCCGCAACTCGCCATGCATCGGAATCGCAACTTTCGGACGGATCAAGCGGTACATTTCGGTCAATTCATCGCGGTATGGGTGCCCTGAAACATGCACTTTAAAACTATCGGGGGTAATGATATGCACCCCTTGGCGCGCCAGCGCGTTTTGCATCCGCTGGATAGAAATGTCATTTCCAGGAATTTCGCGTGAGGAGAAAATTACCGAGTCCCCCTGCCCCAACTTGATGAATGGATGAGTGCCAGCCGAAATCTTAGCAAGCGCCGATAATCTTTCCCCCTGACAGCCGGTACAAATATAAAGAATCTTATCGTCCGGAATTGAACCGGACTCATCCTCATCCACTAGATTAGCAAAAGGTTCGATCAATTCCAATTCCAACGCGATGTCATAGACGCGATGCAATGAGCGTCCGGCAAGCAAGACTTTACGCTGACAGGCCGCAGCCGCGCGCGCAACAGTTTGCATGCGCGCCAAATTGCTGGCAAACAAGGTTACAGCGACGCGCCCGGTCTGAGATTTTATCGCCTTTTTTAACCCATCGACCACTTCGGATTCTGACCCGCTATGACCTGGCTCGAATACATTGGTCGAATCGCAAGTCATCGCCAAAACACCGGCATCACCGATTGATTTTAACATTTCGACATCTGTAGGCTCACCCAAAACCGGGGCACTGTCGAATTTCCAATCACCGCTGTGAAACACGCGTCCGATTTTAGTATCAATCAATAATGCGTGATTATCAGGTATTGAATGCGTCAGAGGCACATAGCGCAAAACAAAACCACCCACAGAAAAATTTTGCAGCGGTTCGATAATGTGCAATGCGACCGATCGGGTCAATCCCGCTTCTTCCAATTTTGTCTTAATCATAGCCGCAGTAAATCGCGTAGCGTAGACGGGACAGCCCAATTCTTCAATCACATAGGGTATAGCGCCGATGTGGTCTTCATGGGCATGAGTAATAACCAATCCAGCCAACGAACGTTTGCGTTCGAAAATAAATTCAGGGTCGGGCATTAATACATCGATACCGGGAATGCCGTCATGCGCGAAACTGATACCGCAATCCACCAACATCCACTGGCCGGCATGACCATAACAGTACATGTTCATGCCGATTTCGCCCGCGCCACCTAGCGGCACGTACAATATCTCGGAATCTTTGGGATTTAAATTAGATGCCACTTTTTATACTTCGCAACCGGATGTTTTTATGCGCCTTAGAATTTTTAAGGTAAAGCTTAGACAGCCCAAGCAATGTCAGATCTTTATTGACGGCGTAAAGATCGGGAATAGCATCGGCGAAGAAATTGGCCAAACCGCCGGTTACGATCACTTGCAATGGCTTGCCAAACTCTCCACGGATGCGGGACAACACACCCTCGATTAACCCGACATACCCCCAATAAATTCCAGATTGCATTGCGTCTTTGGTATTCTTTCCAATCGCTTGTTTTGGCTTGCCAATTGCAATTCGAGGCAATTTAGCAGCCGCCTCAACCAAAGCGTTGAGCGAAAGATTGATGCCAGGACATATTGCCCCGCCTAAATAACCACCATCTTCATCCACAACATCAAAAGTTGTGGCTGTTCCGAAATCGACAACTACCGCTGGCAAAGAATAATGTTCTATCACTGCCACCGCATTGACCAAACGGTCAGCGCCGACTTCGTCCGGCGTGTCGACGAGAATCTTTAAACCCAGATCCATCTGCCCACTTCCAATATGAAGCGGCAAAATGCCGAAATAGATTTCGCATAACTTATAAAGCGCGTGCCCCGCCTGTGGCACAACGTTTGCGATAATGGCGCCGGAAATGCTTTCCCGAGAAATGCTGTGAAATTCCATCAATTGCATCAGCCATACCGCCAATTCGTCCGATGTGCGATTGGCATCGGTCGTCATTCGCCAACTCGCCAATATTTGGCTTTTGCCGTCGCATATCGCAAAAACGGTATTGGTATTGCCACAATCTATACAAAGATGATACATGCCTATATCACGGTTCCAGAAAAAATCGGAACAACCGCGCCCTCGTTTGTGGATAACAATAGCGCACCATCGTCCCTCAAATCAAGAAATAACCCTGTCATTGACTGGCCAGACTCAGTTTTTTCGGCAGAAATGGTGATCTGACGCCCCAAATGCGCGCATCTCGCAAGCCAATCCTTGCGGAAATCAGTGAATCCAAACTTACCCCAATGCTCGATAGAAGAAAGAATTTTTTCCAACAGTGAGTTTGCGACCACCGTTGGATCGAAAATTTTCTTACTCTCCGCGAAGATTGATGTTGCAGGATAAGATGCGCTTTGAGGCGCATACATCAAATTCATTCCGATTCCAATGATTAATTTTACATTTGAGGTATTATTAGAAACTGTTTCAAGTAAAATTCCGCAAAATTTCTTGCCGGAATACAATACGTCATTCGGCCACTTGCAACTTATTTCCGTGCTTGCCCCAGTAAATTCGGAAGTTGTGTTACATACTGCCAAAGCGGCAATAAATGAAATTTGCGGCCAATCCATCATGTTCCGCGAAGGATCAATGCACAAACTTAAAAACAAATTGCCGCTTTCGCTATGCCAAATGCGGCCATGCCTTCCGCGCCCCGCCGATTGAGTCCGCGCAAGCACAGCAAAAGGAGGAGTTATGCCAGAATGCAGCATCCGACGGCATTCATCATTGGTAGAATCAATTATATCAAAATGATGGATTTTAATAGCCACCTAGTGATCCGCATAAATCAAACTGGCGGAACGGGTTGACCAAGCCATGACCGGATCTGGATATAAAACAAAGCATAATAAGATTACCGCCGAAACAAGCATAAGAAATGACATTTCCCAATCTTGGAAACGATCCAAGCTTTCTTTTGGCTCGTCAAAATACATGATTTTGACGATATTTAGGTAGTAATATGCAGAAATAACGCTGGCCAACACACCCAGCACCGCTAAAAAATAAAGGCCGCTGCCTAACGCTGCAATTATCACATAAAACTTTGCAAAAAAGCCAGCAAGTGGCGGAATGCCAGCCATAGAAAAGAATATCACCAACAAGCACATCGCCATCAACGGGTTGGTTTTTGATAGACCGGACAAATCATCAATGGCTTCGACACACTGTCCACGTCGGCGCATAGATAAAATGCATGCGAACGCGCCCACGCTCATCACCAAATATATCATCATGTACATCACAAGCGATTGCACCCCTTCTTGAGTTACCGCCGCAAGTCCCATTAGCACAAATCCCATATGCCCAATCGAACTATAGGCCATCAAACGCTTAATACTGCTTTGACGTAGGGCGGCAACTGCACCAACCACCATCGATGCAGCGGAAAGAAACACAACGACCTGCTGCCATAATTCAGCATTGCTGCCGATCGGTACCGATAGTACCCGCACGAACAATGCTAGTGCCGCAATTTTAGGAGCAATCGCAAAAAAAGCGGTGACAGGAGTCGGCGCCCCTTCGTATACGTCGGGTGTCCACATATGGAAAGGCACAGCCGATACTTTGAATGCCAATCCGGCTAGAACCATGACCACCCCCGTAACCAACCCAAGATTTTCACCTATCTTAGCGCCACCTATTACAGTGCTGATCTGCATGAAATTTAAACTGCCGCTGAAACCATAGATGTATGATATGCCAAACAACAATAATCCAGATGCCAGCGCACCCAGTACAAAATATTTTAAGCCGGATTCAGATGAGCGAGCATTATCCCTGTCAAATGAAGCAAGAACATATAGAGCCAAACTTTGTAATTCCAAACCAACATAAAGAGTTAAAAAATTATTGGATGATACCATTATCATCATGCCCACGGTGCATAACATAACCAGCGGAAAATATTCAAATGGGGCATTGCCGGTTCGTTCGAAAAAGCGCCAACCGAAAATACAGGCTATCAATCCGCCCAAAATAATCATGTATTTCATAGTTGCGGCAAAAGGATCGATGCGGATCAAATTATTAAAAGCTGTTGCCGAATAAACGTTTCGCAAGGAAAGCAAATCTTGATCGAGCATGAACACCAGATAAGCAACAATAGCAAAGGATAATATCGCAATGGCGCCGACGGTTCGAAAAGCACGCAGCTTATCAAACACCCCGAACATCAACGCCAACATCGCCATCACCGCCATGGTCAATTCCGGCAATATCAGCTTTAGATCGAATAAGTCAGGAATTTGAGACATAGGCTATGGATCCTTGGTATCAATCTGGTTGCGTGGCGAATTTTTTAGTAATTCTTGAGAATCTACGGCAATAGAATTTGAATTGGCCGCGGATTTGCGCAAATCCATTTGAACATCGGATAATAACCGTTCAACCGATGGCGCCATTGGCTTTAAAAAACTTGTTGGATAAACGCCCATCCATATAACCATAGCAATCAACGGCGCGAAAACGGTAACTTCTTGCCAAGTCAAATCCCTGATCGATTTAAGGCCAGCTTTCTCGAGTTTACCCAATACAACACGTCGATACAGCCACAATGAATAGGCTGCCCCCAAAACCACACCGGTGGTAGCAAGCATCGCAGTAAGCGGGCTTGATTGATATGTGCCGATTAAGGACAAAAACTCCCCGACGAAACCAGATGTCCCGGGAAGCCCCACAGACGCCAATGTAAAAATTAAAAATACCGTGGCATAAATTGGCATGCGTTCTGCCAACCCACCATAGGCCGCGATATCACGCGAATGAATGCGATCATATACCACACCAACGCATAAAAACAACGCCGCAGACACAAATCCGTGCGAAAGCATTTGGATAATGGCACCCTCTACCGATTGGGTGTTAAGCGCAAAAATACCCATGGTGACAAACCCCATATGCGCAACCGAAGAATAGGCAATCAGTTTTTTCATATCCTCCTGCGCCAACGCCACAAGTGATGTGTAAATAATTGCGATGACGCTGAGAGTAAAAACCATCGGTGCAAAATAGACCGTTGCATCGGGAAACATCGGCAAAGAGAAACGCAAAAATCCATAGCCACCCATTTTTAACAACACGCCGGCCAAAATAACCGATCCGCCTGTAGGGGCTTCCACATGGGCATCCGGCAACCAAGTATGCACTGGCCACATTGGTACCTTCACAGCGAAAGAAGCAAAAAAGGCCAGAAACAACCAATGTTGCATCGAAAGCGGAAAATCGGTTGCAGCCAATTTTATAATATCCGTAGTGCCCGCATAACGGTATATCGCAACCATGGCAACCAACATCAACACCGAACCCAATAAAGTAAAGAGAAAGAATTTAAATGCCGCATAAACGCGCCGCGCGCCACCCCAAACGCCGATGATCAGGAACATAGGAATCAAAACGCCTTCAAAGAACAAATAGAACAGCACCATATCAAGTGCCGCAAACATGCCGATCATCAAAGTTTCCAGCAACAAAAAGGCGATCATATATTCGCGTACGCGCTTTTTGACCGATTTCCAACCTGCAATAACGCATATCAGGCTTAGCATGGCAGAAAGCAAAACGAAAAATATCGAAATGCCATCAACGCCTAAGTGATAATCAATTCCCCAAGCAGAAAACCAAGGAAGTTTCTCTACAAACTGAAAATCCGCTTTACTGTCATCGAAATTCGCCCATAGCAAAAGCGACAAGATAAAGGTCATGGCGGTCGTCCATAACGCCGACCAACGCGCATTTTGCTCGATCTGTGCCGGCGTGCCGCGCAACAGAAGAATCAAAAGAGCGCCGAAAGCCGGCAAAAATGTCAAAACCGATAATATCGGCAACCCGTACATATTAGCCCCACCAATATCGAAGGATAAAATAACTGATAAACCCAACTGCGCCGATTAGCATGACGAATGCATAGTGATATAAAAAACCGCTTTGCAAACGGGATAATACGCCTGAATAATATTGCGAAGTCTTGGCCAATCCATCGGCGCCATAGGCATCAATAATGCCGCGGTCACCGCCCATCCACAATCCGCGACCGATGCGCAATGCGGGACGGACAAAAATACGGTCGTATAATTCGTCAAAATACCATTTGTTTAATAGGAATTGATAGATTTTTGGAAATCTCTGCGCCAATTTGCGCGGCAAGGACGGTTGCCATAAATAAAACCAGAATGCCATGAAAATGCCAGCCAAACCGACAACCAGTGGCGACATTTTTACCCATGCGGGAACATGATGTGCATGCTCCAAGACCTGATTGCCATCACCAACAAAAATCGCGCTACCCCAAAATTCTTTGTAGTGTTCACCCACAAACCAATCTTTCAAAACCCATCCGGCAACTACAGCACCCATTGCCAACACAAACAAGGGTGCCAACATAACCCATGGCGACTCATGCGCATGATCCATGGTTTCTTGATCCGCACGCGGTGCGCCGTGAAAAGTCATTAACAACAATCGCCAAGAATAAAATGCGGTGCAAAACGCGGCAATAATACCCATCCAAAAGGCATAATGACCAATGGCGGTATCGGATGCCCATGCAACTTCTAAAACCATGTCTTTCGAAAAATAGCCGGCAAAGGGTGGGATGCCGGCAAGCGCAAGATTGCCAATCCAAATCATCGCATAGGTGATGGGAATAACCCGCCACAAACCGCCATATTTGCGCATATCTTGTTCACCACTCATGGCGTGGATGACCGAACCCGCGGATAAAAACAATAAGGCCTTAAAAAACGCGTGGGTAGTTAAATGAAACATCCCTGCGCCATACGCCCCCACACCACAAGCAAAAAACATGTAACCCAACTGGCTGCACGTCGAATAGGCGATCACCCGCTTAATATCGTTCTGCACCAATCCGATTGTGGCGGCAAAAAATGCGGTCGAGGCACCCACAATCGTAACCAAAGCTAAGGCATCCGGAGCAAATTCAAACAACGGCGACATACGGCAAACCAAAAATATGCCAGCCGTTACCATGGTTGCCGCATGGATCAACGCGGATACCGGGGTTGGACCTTCCATGGCGTCAGGCAACCAAGTGTGCAGCAACAGCTGCGCGGATTTGCCCATCGCGCCGATGAATAATAGGATGCAAATTAAGGTCAAAGCATGGATATCGTACCCCCAAATATCCCATATGACATCAGCAACACTGGATGTTGCATTGAAAATCTCGACAAAATTAACCGTATCGAATAACTTAAATATCCCAAAAATTCCAAGCGCAAATCCAAAATCGCCCACGCGATTCACTACAAAAGCTTTGATTGCGGCGGCATTTGCTTCGGGCTTCTCAAACCAAAAACCAATTAACAGATAAGAGGCAAGCCCGACCCCTTCCCATCCAAAAAACATCTGAACCAAATTGTCGGATGTCACCAACATCAACATAAAAAATGTAAACAAGGATAAATAAGCCATAAAGCGCGGTATGGATTTATCATGGCTCATATACCCGACCGAATATACATGCACCAAAAACGACACGCCATTGACGACAAACAACATGACCGCCGAAAGCGTATCCAGACGCAAAGACCAGGAAAAAGATAGTGATCCAGAGTTAACCCAATCCAGTACCGGCACCACCAGAGTTTCCTGATTGGGAATATTAAAAAATAAATGCACAGAAATCGCCGCAGCAAGCCCGACGCATAAACATGTGATGACTTGCGATGCGCGATCACCAATAAAACGGCCAAATCCGCCGACGATTAAGAATGCTAACAATGGCAAAAATACAGCAGCGATAATCATCCCATGCCTACTCTAACCGTGAAGTTGATTGATATCTTCGACCGCAATCGAACGCTTATTACGAAAGAATACCATTAAAATCGCAAGACCGATGGCTGCTTCGGCCGCGGCAACAGTCAAAACGAACATAGAAAAAACTTGCCCTGCCAAATCATTCAATTGCGCGGAAAACGCCACAAAATTGATATTTACGGCTAACAGCATCAATTCGATCGACATCAAGATAACGATCACATTTTTTCGGTTCAAAAAAATGCCGAAAATGCCGATCGAAAACAAAATCGCCGCAAGGCTCAAAAAATGGGTTACTGGAACAGCCATGAACCTAGTTCTCCTCGGGCAGAACAACACCCCGCCCTGGCATGATTTTGTGCATTTCAACTGATTGTTCAACGCTTCTTGCGACCTGATCGGATATGTTTTGCCGTTTACCACCTATGCGTTCGCGAAAAGTCAAAACAATTGCGCCAATCATTGCGGTCAGCAAAATCAAACCAGCGAGCTGAAAAATTAAAAAATAATCGGTGTATAGAATCTTACCCAGTGCCAAAGTATTGTCTACAGTTGGATCGCTTGGGAGCGGGTCAGCCAATACGCTTGTAGCGCGCGAGCTTTGAGACCACCATAAGGATGCGACCATCAATTCCACCAATAAAATTCCGCCGACTAATCCGCCGACCGGCAAATACCTCAAAAATCCCTGCTTGAGAGCGGCAAAATCTACATCCAGCATCATGACGACGAACAAAAACAACACCGCGACCGCACCGACATAGACAATGACTAGAATCATCGCCAAAAATTCAGCTCCCATCAAAAGAAACAAACCAGCCGCATTAAAAAATGCCAGAATCAGAAACAACACCGCATGTACCGGATGCCGCGCGACAACCACCATAATGGCAGAGAAAACCGTTGCGGCGGCAAAAACGTAAAACGTAAATAATTCGATGGACATAATTTTTATTGAACGCTTGATGAACTAAAAGCATTGAATTGAAATGGAGTTTAGCTCCTGCACTGAAAAAAATCCAAGCCAGAACGCAAGCAATTGATAATTTTCGTTTTTTACGTGGATAAATTGTGCTAAAGAACGTTGGCATTTAAGAAAAGTCAAACTTAAGCTAATCTCGGTCATACGGATTGTCGCCTTGACGCAAATATATGCGAATAGGCACTCCAGGCAGATCGAATGAATCTCGCAGTTTGTTTGTTAAATAACGAACATAAGTATCAGGCATTTCATACACATTGCTGGCAAATAAAACAAAAGTCGGCGGCCTGGTTTTGATCTGTGTGCCATAGCGTAGCTTGAGACGCCTGCCGCGCGCCATGGGGGGCGGGGTTGATTCTACCGCGCGCTTTAACCAATAATTGAATTTACCTGTGGAAATGCGTTTGTTCCAGAATTTATGCAACTCCAAGGCTGCGTTTAATACCTTATCAATATTTTTTCCCGCAGTCGCGGTAGTGTATAATATCGGCACGCCCGCAATTTGCGGCAGGGATTTCGCGATCATTGCCTCGACACTGATACGTGTTTCGCTTTTGTCGCGAATTAAATCCCATTTATTAATGGCGATGATAACCCCACGCCCCTCGTCGGCGGCAAGTTGTGCGATGGTTAAATCCTGATGGGTAATACCCTGACTGACATCCAGCATGACAATAACGATTTCCGCCATGTTAAGCGCATCAACAGTGTCCGATGCAGCTAGTTGTTCCAATTTATCAACAACTTTTGATTTTTTTCGCAAACCTGCGGTATCAACCAACTCCATGGCGCGCCCTTGCCACACAAACGGCACCGTTACGGCATCGCGTGTAATTCCGGCCTCGGGGCCGGTCAACAATCGGTCGCGACCAATAATTTGATTGATTAACGTCGATTTCCCGGCATTTGGCTTACCTACCACTGCGATTTTAAGCGGTTTTGTTTCAATGGCAGATTCATCGATTTCAGGAGAATCAAAATCAAAAAGATCATCGTCTGGGCGCGTATTCTTCTTGCGCGACCCCCGTTTTTTAGGCGAGGCGACCGCTAATTGACCAGCGATTTTCGCGGACAATTTCTTATCGACTTTGATGTAATCACCCAAATATGCGTCCAGAGCATCAAGCCCCAATCCGTGTGATGCGGAAATCGCGATGATCGGCTGTAAACCAAGCGCGTGAAAATCGGCTAAATCTTCGTCATTTTTATTTTCAGATTTGTTGACAATCAAAAAAACCGGCTTTCCCAGTTTGCGCAATGTTTCGGCAAGCGTGCGGTCTTCGGCCATCACACCGGATTTGGCATCAACCAAAAAGAAAACCAAATCCGCCATTGCCGCAGCACGTAGGCTTTGTTCAGTCATGCGCGAAGCCAAACCCTGGCCACGCGAACGATCCAATCCGGCGGTGTCGATTATGGTAAATGGCCGATCAAACAGACTTGCGGGTGATTCCTGCCAATCGCGGGTAACGCCCGGAAAATCATGCACAATGGCTTTGTTTCTGCCAACCAAACGGTTGAACAGTGTGGACTTGCCAACATTAGGTCGGCCGACAATGGTGATTTTAAAATTCATCAGCGAAACGCCAATAATTTTGCGTTATCGGTTAACACCACCAAGGTGTTGTCAACCACCATCGGTGCAATCGAAGATCCGCCCGGCAGTTCATAGCGTTCCACAACTTTGCCGTCCTCAGGGGCTATGGCAAAGAGTTTACCGTCGCTAGATACAGCGTACAGTCTACCGCCAGCCATGACTGGACCGGCAAAGCGGGTTTTCTTGTCCTTGTCAGTTTGCGGTAAGGCAATCGCCCATTTTATTTGCCCTCGAGACAATTCTACAGCAATTAATTGTCCGGAATTGTCGATCACATAATAAAAACTCCCTGCAATCCACGGCGTTTCGGTGCCGCCAATAGGCAAATCCCAAATCCGGTCGCCAGAACGCAAGTCAATTGCCAAAGCGCGATTGCTATGCCCGATGGCATAGACTACACCATCGTGGATCACAGGCAATGCGCGTACTGACGCAATGCCGCCCATTAAATCGCCACGCCGGACTCGAGACAAGCTCTCGTTCCACAAAGGCCGACCAGAACCGACATCGAATGCGATAAGATCGCCCGATGTAAATGCCGCAACGACAACGGTATCGAAGACCGCAGGGCTTGCACCACCCAGCAACGCCGCCGATTCGATCAAGCCTTCAAACATCCACGCTAGCAATCCGTCTTTTGCAGTTAATGCAAGAAGGCGATTATCGACCGGGATGATGAATGCCTTGCCGTCCGAAAGCGTAGGAGCACTGCGCAACGGGCTTGAAACCGGCTGCTGCCATAAAATCTTGCCGTCGTCTATAGAAATTGCGGTTAAAGCCGCATGCCCTGTCGTCGCATAAACAATTCCATTTTCCACCGCAAGCCCGCCGCTTGCAACACTGCGGCTGTCTTCCCCATCCGGGGTCAAATTGCGAGACCAAATTAAATTGCCATTTTTTAAATCAAACGCACGGACAGTCGACGACACATCGATGGTAAAAATCTTGCCGTTGACAGATACCGGCTGGCTAACCAGATATCCATCGCGCGAAGATCCTTGGCCGATATCGGCTGACCATACTTGTTGCAATTTTTCGCTACTTAACGCCAAATTTTGCATAACATGATCGGCAAAACCACCAGCCATCGGCCAGGACGGATTAGCCGCGGCGTTCGGAATCGCCACAGTAACATCCGCCAGCGCCGGATCGGCAGCGATTGTAGTGTTGGCCAACAGCACCGGCAAACGCGTGCCCGGCAAAACCGGATCACCCGCCTTGCCAAACCAAGCATCATCGCCGCAAGATGTTAAAAGCAAAGCGATTAAGATGGGGAGGAGTTTTTTCATGGGATGTATAATTAATATCACTGTTTTTACAGCCCTCCCCTCGCGGGAGGGCACAAAATTTAGGTAAGAAATTTTGGGGTGGGGGTGTCTATTATAGTGTACCCCCTCCCCGAAAATGCTCACGCATTTTCGACCCTCCCGCGTCGCGTCGAAGACGCGCTTCGCGCTTGGGGGAGGGTTATTCATACTTGGTTAATACGCCAGAACGCTAGAAACGCGGGTGGCACGGGTCTTTAATCCTAAAGGTGCGTTTATATCGGCGGCGATCCGGTCAAAAATATTTTTTGCCTTTGATTTATCTCCGGACTGCATCGCGATCAAACCTTGCAGCTCAAGCGCGGAAAAGCGCCAGGGGCGGCCTGCGTCGGTAAGCGGTTGCAAATCTTTATCGAGAGTTTGTAAATCCGGTTTTTCTAAATCCATCGCTATCGAAGTTCCATAAATTAATGCCAAATCACGATACAATAAATCTATGCCGGTATTCAGTGCCAATTGTATGTAGGCATCCGCAGCGCCTTTTTTATCGCCGGCTTTATATTTGATGGACGCTTCGGAAAAAATCGCAAGAGTTTGATATCCTTTTCCGGCCGATCCAGAAATCGCCGCCAATTTCTGCAGTGCTTCGTCGCGATTTTGGGCGTCGGCCAAATCGATCGCTTGGCTAAACACCTGAGCGTCTTGGGCAGACCGGTATTGTTGATATTGCTTGTAACCTGACCCAACCGCAGTTACCAAAACCAATGCAACAGCAGCGGCAATAATCAATTTGCCGTAAACATTCCAAAATTTTTGCGCCTGTTCGCTACGCATATCTTGTTTAATTTCGTCTAGAATATCCATTTGCTTTTCCCTATATTTTGTTATGCTATGCCGCTTCAGCTTTCCATTTGATAGAACAACCTATGCTGGCGAATTGTTGTTTTGGGCCATGGCCGGTTGCGGTGATTTCCTTGAATGCTTCGATCAAGTCGCGGCGAGCGTTTGGCGCCTCTTCTTTACGCGATGCGTCCAACCGCCCACGGTATTGTAACGTCCCCGCTGCATTATAGCCAAAGAAATCCGGGGTGCATACCGCGCCATATATTCGCGCGATTTGTTGCGTTTCATCAAAAACATAAGGGAAATTAAACCCATGCGTTTTAGCAAACAGCTTCATATTGTCAAAACTGTCTTCGGGATATCCCACCGGATCATTGGAATTAATTGCAATCACGCCCACACCCATTTTTTGCAATTCCGCAACATCGGCAACTAGACGTTTCACAATAGCCTTGACATATGGGCAGTGGTTGCAAATAAACATGACCAACGTGCCGTTTTTGCCCTGATTATCCTTAAAACCATAGGTTTTTCCGTCAATCCCAAGCAGCTTGAAATCATGTGGTTTTTGCCCAAAATCGCATAAAGGGGTTTCGACAGCCATCTTTCTCTCCATCATTTTAATTGGCTTTTTTGTAGCGGGTTTTGATAGCCTTATCAAGGACTAGCTTGATTAGTCCCACGTTCAATATTTTGATTGAATAGCACGAGTCAAATTATTGTTATAACGAAATAATATATCAATATATTGCGGCGCAGCGACGATTTTATTCATATTCATATGCATTCAAGACAAATTTTAACCAAATGCATAGATTTATTTGTAACACTGGTTTCAGAGGGAATATTCATATTTAAATAGGCTAATATGCGAAACGCTCGATCCGAGTCCGAGAAAGTTTTGAATTTTCACGCCCGCCGGCGCAAGAACACCGCGGCGTATTTTACGCGCACGGAATTGAATCAGTTGTTGGGGTTATATTCAGAAAAACTGCGTACCGGAGTTTGGCGGCACGCAACGCTTGATCAACGCTATGGCTTGATTGCATATTCGGTTTTCTTTGATCCACTCGATCGGCCGGTTTACACCTTCATCAAGTGTGACCGCGCCGATCGAGACAAAGGAAAATACCTGCTCTGCGCCAATAAAAAACGGATTAAGCAAGCCCACAGCATGGCCGAGCTTATTTTGTATTTGCGCTCTCTATAATATTTGCCAAGCATTATTCATAGGCCACCGCGCACAAGACCACGTGGATTGCTATGGCCTTGTGCCGCCCGCGCCGCTGTTTGTGAGGCGATGATAGCATCCATACGTTTACGCATCTCTGGGGTTGCTTGCACAATATTGCCGCGAAATTTATACAAACATAATTTTGGCACGGTCACGCCATCGATTTTTGTAATGTATGCCGGCCCTTTTTCAGGATCACGACAAAATTGATTCATTTCCACGAATTCTATGACTTCGACTTCTTGCCGCCTGCCATTCGGTGCAGGACGAAAGTACAATTGCCAAGCCGCCGGTTGATCGCAAATGGAATGAAGCCTGGCACCGCGTTCAAAATCAACTTGGGTTTTGCCACCGACTATATGAACATCATATTTTGGAAAGAAGATTTTGCGGATGACATCGTCTGCTTCTACAATATGTTCTTTTCTAATATCATCGCGTTTTGATTCCAATTGACTTATCAGACTTGGCATGTCGAGCGGCACAATCAAGGTCATTTTGACATGTACTGGTATCGGGTCATCGGGTAATTCTTGTCTAAATAATGGATTAAGATTTTTGAATTCTGGGACGTAACAATTTAAACCGTACTCCACTCTCCATCCGGCAAAGCCATCGGGTATGCCCGTTTGTTTTTTGCCCATTGGCTCAACTTTGTAAAATACATATCTCCAGACTTGTTTGGTCATTATACCCTTCCAACCAAAGAGTATCTTTAAAAGACATTCATGTAAAGCGAAATATGCTAATTAATAGGTGGCCAGGTAAGAATAGAGCTACCTACTCCCACTCGATCGTACCAGGGGCAATACTAGCCACTCCACACGTATTGACACGTTCGTGTCTCCAGAAATACTCACCATAACGCAGGCTGATAGAAAATCGAATACAGCTTAACGCCGCAAAAGCATGAAAGAATGGGAAAAAAAGTTTACCAGCCTGTTCTTGAATTCCATCTTTCTTCTGTAATTCTCGCTTGCAGTGCAAGATACTCAGGTGTGCCCGGAGTAGACTCTGCTTTCCGTCGCGCTGCATCAGCCATGGCGCGTGCTTGTGCTGCTATTGCTGCTTCTTGTGCTTCACGTGCTGGACGATAATATTCACCAATTGATATGGCAAATTTAACAACTGCAGGATCAGGAATAGCCGCTCTAGCCTCCTTCATTTGCGGTACAAAATCGATTACATTTTTATCACCCGCATCCGTTAAACTATTTAATCCACGGCGAGCGGTTTTAGAACGGTCATAAATCGCGGCAAGTTGTGTTAAAACCTGCTGTGCATCTTGGGAGAGCGAGCCTTCCAGGCTAGACGGAACTTTCAATCTTGCGTATTCCTTAAGAAACAATGCTGCGGCTTGGTCTAACCGGCCTTCGCCGACTAGTGATTTTGCTTGCTCCAACAAAGTCTTCTGCTTCTTAGTTCTTCTAACACTGGCGGCAGGGGGATTTTCCAATAACATCTTTTTCTCCATATAGTTATTTTTCTAAATCAATGGAATATACCTATCACAGTAAATTCTAAAAAGAAACAAAAAACTCTTTTAAGGTACAAATATAAAATTATTGCAAAACAAAGACTTGCTTATTTTATTCCCACTCGATCGTACCCGGTGGCTTGGACGTATAATCATAAACCACGCGGTTGATGCCCTTGACCTCGTTACAAATGCGGGTGGAAACCCGGGTCAGGAATTCGGTTGAAAACCCATAAACATCGGCGGTCATACCGTCGGTCGAAGTGACCGCGCGCAGCGCGCAGACATAATCATAGGTGCGAAAATCACCCATCACGCCGACGGTTTTCACCGGCAGTAATACGGCAAAGGCCTGCCAGATTTCATTATACAAACCGGCTTTACGGATTTCATCCAGGTAAATTTTATCCGCCTGGCGCAGAATATCCAATTTTTCCGGCGTGATGTCGCCGGGAATGCGGATCGCCAAACCCGGCCCCGGAAACGGGTGGCGTTCGACAAAATGCGCCGGCAGTCCCAATTCACGGCCAAGTACGCGCACTTCGTCCTTGAACAATTCGCGCAATGGCTCGACCAGCTTTAATTTCATCCTCTCCGGCAAACCGCCGACATTGTGATGCGATTTGATGGTCACGCTTGGCCCGCCGCTAAACGAAACCGATTCGATCACGTCGGGATAAAGCGTGCCTTGCGCCAGAAAATCGACATTGCCGATTTTCTTGGCCTCGGCATCAAATGTGTCGATGAACAACTTGCCGATAGTCTTGCGTTTAACTTCAGGATCCGAAACGCCGGAAAGCGCGCCCAAAAATTGTTTCGACGCATCGACATGAACCAGTGGAATATTATAGGAATTGCGAAACATCTCGATGACTTGCTTGCCCTCATCGGCACGCATGAGGCCGTGATCGACGAAAATGCAAGTCAATTGATCGCCAATCGCCTGATGAATCAGGACCGCCGCGACCGATGAATCCACACCGCCGGAAAGCCCGCAAATGACCTTGCCCTTTCCCACTTGCGCGCGGATTTTTTCAATCGCTTCCTCGCGGAATGATTTCATAGTCCAATCGCCGGAGCAACCAGCAACCTTGCGGGTAAAGTTTTTCAGCAATTTCGCGCCATCTGGGGTGTGCGCGACCTCGGGATGGAATTGCACGCCGTAAATCTTTTTATTCTCGTTGGCAATCGCCGCAAATGGCGCGCCGTGGCTTACTCCAACCGGCTTGAATCCGGATGGAATCGCGGTAATCGCATCGCCGTGGCTCATCCACACCTGGTAATCCTGCCCCTTTTGCCACACACCGTCGAACAGCGCGCAGTCGTCGACCACCTTTAATTGCGCGCGGCCAAACTCGCGGGTGTGCTGTGCACCCATTTCTACGCGCCCGCCCAATTGATGACAGATGGTTTGTTCGCCATAACAAATGCCCAAAATCGGCACGTTTAAATCAAACACCACTTGTGGGGCGAACGGCGCGTTTTCCTCGTACACGCCGGCAGGACCGCCGGATAAAATAATCGCCTTGGGCTGGTAAGACTTAATTTTCTGAGAATCGGTATTAAACGGCAGGATTTCGGCATACACCCCCGCCTCGCGCACGCGGCGGGCGATCAGTTGCGTTACCTGCGAGCCGAAATCGAGAATTAAAATTTTATCGTGGTGCATGGTGTTGTGTAGCGATTTTGACGCAAAATTGCAATATTTTGTTATGCTGTCATTTTACGCATCATCACCGCGCAAAAGAACCCGTCGGTGACGTGGCTAGCGGGCGAAAGGCGCAGAAAGCGCCATTCATCTGACATCGCTTCCTTGTCATCCCAGTGCAAACGGGGATCCAGTTTTGCCCGATAGTGCGCAAACAAATTATCTGGCAAATTCAATTGCTGTTCCTGGACTCCCGCCTTCGCGGGAATGACAAAATCTGGATTCGATTTCAAAAACTCCTCGATCTGCGCCTCATTTTCTTCCGGCAGCATCGAACACGTCGAATAAATCAGCTTGCCGCCGGGGGTGACCAATTTCGACGCTTGCCGCAAAATATCTTGTTGTAGCGTAATCAATTCCGCAAGATCGGTCTCGTCAAAGCGATAGCGCAAATCGGGATTGCGCCGCCAGGTGCCGGTGCCGCTGCACGGCACGTCGCACAGCACACGGTCAAACCGCTTGGCCTGGCGCGACAGCCATTTTTTCGATTCAGCGTCGAGCAGCTTCAACTCATAATTATGCACCCCTGCCCGGCGAAAACGCTCGGTCGCGTTCTTAAGCCTGCGCGAATGATTGTCGCACGCCACAATGCGCCCCTTGTTTTGCATCATGGCGGCCAGCGCCAGCGACTTTCCGCCAGCACCGGCGCAGTAATCCATGACCTGATGCCCCGGCCGCGCGTCGCACAAAATCGTAATGATTTGCGATCCCTCGTCCTGCACCTCGATCGTGCCATCCTTGATTTGCGGCAAACTGCCAAATGCCTGACGGGTTTTAAGCCGGATGCCGCAGGGGGAATACGGCGTTTTTTCAGCCCCTTCGACCGCGCGGGAAATTTCGGCGAATATTTTCTCGCGATCCGCCTTTAACGTATTGACGCGGAAATCGACCGGCGCTTCGGCTTGCATCAATTCCAATTCTTTTGCCCAACTTTCTGGATAGGCCGCCTGAATTTTAGGCAACAGCCAATCGGGGCATTCGTATTTCACGCCATCGCTCATGGCATCCGAAATCAACCCAGATTTCTGATTGGTCAGCGCGGCAAGCCACGATGCCTCGGTATCCGATAACGTACCGCAACCGCGCTCGTCCGCTGCGGCATCGATAATCGCATCGAATTCCCATTGTAAAATAAAAATCGCCGCAGCTAGCACGCGCAAGCGCGGGCTTGGGGTTACGGCGTGTGCCGAATTATATCCCGCCCACCAATCCAATTTGCGAGCATTGCGCATGGTGGCAAACACCAGATGGCTAATGAAACGCCGGTCGCCCGATCCGATATAACGGCGCGATTTGAAATAGCTATCGCATATCCGATCCAGCGGCGAATCGCCGCCATCGAATTGTTCTAAAATCTCTATACTGGCGGAAAGCCGTCCGGCCGGTGTCATAATGCAGTGCCCTTTTATTGTTTATGGATAAGATTAATTGTTGTTTTTAAGGATTATTTGTGTATCCTAGGCCAAATCGTGACTAAAACAGGGTATAGAAGATAATGAGCCAATTTGCCACAAGAAATCCCGGCAATGCCAAACAATTAATTGCGCGCAGCGGAACAACCACGCCGATTTCCTTGAACCATTCGCCGAAATCAAATCGCAAAGCGCAAAACCGTAGAATTTTAGAAATTTTTAATGATCTGATCGAATTAGAAAAAATTGAACGCAAGAGAGGCAAGCGTCCGAATGCGAATGTCAGATTCATAGAAGTTGAAGATCAAGCCAAACGTTATCTTGCTGAAGGCAAAAATATCGCCCCGCTTTATCAACGATACAAGGAAAGCCCAACCGACCTAAAGAGCTATTTTGCAAGACAAGTTTACTACAACATCAAGGATAGAAAGATAGCAAGAGGTAAAATTGACTTTTTGTATGAAATCATAGAAAGTAAAATTAGTCACTATGCAAAAACATTAGAGGCAAGGCGCAAATCGAGGGAAAATAATACTCCCTCGGCGCGTGCCGCAAGAATCGATTTAGAAGCACAAAAACAAAGCGCCCGCAAAACAATCGATGATTTGGCCAGGGGGCAGACACCAAAAGTCTCGCATCACATTACAACACTTGCCCATAATGTTTACGGGCTTTCGGTATTGTGCCAAGAAATGCGGGGTGATGTATGCAAGGACGCGGACACGGCATTTGCACGCGCCAAATGTTATGGCGGGGTATCACATGATACAGCATTTGAACACCCGGATGACCCTCAATCGCGATTTACCATTCCAAAAATCATGGAACATTGCGAAGCGGCGCGGGATAATTTGTGGTATGCATTTACAAAATCTTTGAATACACACACAAATCCGGGTCAGAATACCATAGATAAATGGTTTGAATTGGGTTTAATATCTTATGCTCTCGGCAAAATCGAACAAAACCCTTATTTTGTTCTGTGCCTGATCGCGCACTACCCCGGTTATTTTACAGATTGCGATTTCCAGCTACCGGAAATCGATTGGGACAACATTCGGACACGCATTCCGCGTGTACCGCGCATAGAAAAAAATTTAAATGATCCCACTGCGGAGCCTGCTGCAACAGCCATTGAAGGGGGGAATGGTGAGGGATTGCACGATCCAGGTAAGCCTAGAAGGCCAAAAAGAAATGGCAGCAGGCGCAGACCGGGTGAGGAAGCGGATGTGGGCAGCGAGGATGAAAATCCAGCAAATGAATTACATGTCGGCAACGGCGTTGAAGCGGTTGCCGCCGATGCGTCCGGAAACAATCAAGTTATCGATGTCGCAGAATCATGGCAAGACATTCATGATCAATTGCAATTTATGATTGCTGCATTGCCCCACATCGCCGATAAACGCGGCGACATATTTTCCAAACGTCTGCATAACAATATCATCGAAGAAGCCAATGCTATAGGGCGTCGAGAATCAGGCGACCCCAATCAAAATCCCGCAAATGCCGCAAATACGATTTGTGAAAATGAGGATTTTGTTTTTCAGACTAAGGATAGTGTCAAAACCGCAATCGTACAATTTCTAACCGCGCATCAAAAGATTATAGCGGCTTTAGGTCGTTTAGAGGAATCGAGCAACGCCGATCAAAATACCTTGTCGATCCGATCTGCGATTACAAAAGTAGCGGAAAAACCGCTGGGTGAGATTTTAAATGCCGCACTGAATGCCGCAAACAAATCAGGCAACCACGAAAGTGATAGAGCCGGAGTAGCCGCCGGCGGCGCAGACACAAATTTGGTTAGATTGAAACTTTATCACAATTGCAATTCATTATAAAAGTTTCGAAATTGTGCCTGAATTTCATCCATCCAATTTATAATTCGGCGCTTCACGGGTGATGGTGATATCGTGCACATGGCTTTCGCGCAAGGCGGCCGCGGTGATTTTGATGAATTCACATCCGCCTTGCATCGACGAAATATTCGCGTGACCGGTATACCCCATAGCCGCGCGCAACCCGCCGACCAATTGGTGCAACACCTGCCCGACCTGGCCTTTATATGGCACCATGCCTTCGACACCTTCGGGTACGAATTTCATCTGATCCGATTCTTTTTGAAAATACCGGTCGGCCGATCCGTCGGCCATGGCACCCAGACTTCCCATGCCGCGATAAGATTTATAAGAACGGCCTTGGTACAAAAACACCTCGCCTGGGCTTTCATCCGTTCCGGCCAAAAGCGAGCCGATCATCACGCAATCCGCGCCCGCCGCAATCGCCTTTGCCAAATCGCCGGAATAGCGGATACCGCCATCGGCGATCACCGCAACATTGTTTTTGCGGCAAATTTCGGCACAATCCATAATCGCGGTCAATTGCGGCACGCCAACACCGGCCACGATGCGGGTGGTACAAATGCTGCCGGGTCCAATGCCAACTTTAATCGCGTCGATGCCGACATCGATCAATGCCTTGGCCGCATCCGCCGTCGCAACGTTTCCGGCGATGATTTGAATATAATTGCTGATCGCGCGGACTTGGCGCGCGGTTTCGATAACTCCTGCCGAATGCCCATGCGCGGTATCGATCACCACGACATCGGCATCGACGTTGATCAACGCCTCGGCGCGCTCTAGTCCGTCTTTGCCGGTACCGACCGCGGCACCCACGCGCAGGCGGCCTTTGTCATCCTTGCTTGCATGCGGATGTTTGTTGGCTTTTTCCATGTCTTTTACCGTAATCAACCCGATGCAGCGGTATTGATCGTCCACCACCAACAGTTTCTCGATGCGATGGCTATGCAGCAACCGCTTGGCATCGTCGTGGGAGACGCCTTCGCGTACAGTTATCAATTTTTCGCGGGTCATCAACTCGCTGACTTTTTGGCGGGTATCAGTTGCAAACCGAACATCGCGATTGGTCAAAATACCGGCCAGTTTTTGGGTGCCGCGTTCAATCACGGGTATGCCGGAAATCTTTTCCGTTGCCATTAATTGCAACGCGTCGGCCAATGGTTGATCCGGATGGATCGTCACCGGATTGATCACCATGCCTGATTCGAATTTTTTGACTGCACGCACTTCTTCGGTTTGTTTTTGTAACGGCATATTGCGATGGATGATTCCCATACCGCCGGCCTGGGCGATGGCGATCGCCATGCGGCTTTCGGTAACGGTATCCATAGCGGATGCTACAATCGGTATGCCGATTTCAATGTTGCGCGTGATACGGGTTTTGGTGCTGGTTTGTCCGGGCAAAACGCTGGACGCGGCCGGTTTTAACAACACGTCGTCAAAGGCCAAAGCCTCGGATATGGAGATTTTTTTGCTGGCGGAAAACATAGTTGCAACCTTTATTGTTGGTTATTTTGGGTTGCAGCGCATCATACATATTTTACGGTAAAAAGAAACAACTATTTTATTTTACATACCATTACTGCCGTCTTTACCACACAACCTCGGAAAAACCTTTGATGACAATCTCGTCCAAGGCAAACTTCCCGTTTGCTGCCTAGATAAAGGCTGAGTTTCATAGAAAAATTGAACCGACGGCGATACAATAGATACTTGGCCGAAACCAAATGGCACGCCGGATAAAAACCATATTTGAGAGATTTTTTGCGGCGACCAATCAAAAACCGTATCGTCATCAAGCCTAAAGCAGCACATGTCATACTCCATTCTGCAACGCTATGGAGACTAGCAAATTTTGATGACATTAATATGAATCTTGCGCTAACGCCGGAATCCTTTGGCCACCAGAAACATTTCCGCCGAATCTTTTCTGCTGGAATCGGGTTTGTGATAGACCACTTTTGTGAAATGAGTTTGCAGTTTTTTGCGCAATTCGCCTTCCGCCCCGCCCTGCCAGAATTTGCAAACGAACCAGCCGCCGGGCTTAAGCACCTGCAACGCGACGTCGAGGGCTATTTCGGCCAACATCACCACGCGCAGATGGTCGGTTTTGGCATCGCCGATTGCATTCGGCGCCATGTCGCTCAAAACCAAATCCGCGCCGCCTTTGAAATATTGAATGACTGCAAGAATGGATTCATTGTCGCGCATATCGCCGATGATAAACTCTGCACCCGCAATCGGCTCGATCGGCAATAAATCGATACCGAACACATTGCCCTTGCCAACTTTTGCCAGCGCTACTTGCGTCCAGCCGCCGGGAGCAGCGCCCAAATCCAGAATCTTTTGGCCTTTTCGCAAAATCCTGTATTTTTCGTCCATCATTAACAGTTTGAACGCCGCGCGCGAGCGATAGCCCAGTTCTTTGGCAGCTGCGACATAGGGATCGTTGACCTGACGCGTAATCCATTTTTGGCTGGAATTCGAGCGGCCGGTTTTCTTTTTGACCCGCACTGCCTTGCGGTTCTTGCCGACCTGTTTTTTCCAATCTTGCTTGTCTTCGCTCATTTGCTACCTTACCATATTTAATGTCCAGGCATATGCCAGCATGATCAATACGGTTGATTTATCTTGTTAAATGCCGTTAATATTTTATTGATGTTTTTACGCTAAGATTGCTTATATCTCAAGGACATACCGAAAAATGATCGATTTAGAATCAGCACCATTGGAATTGCACCGGGTTCACGTTCGTCCCGACGGAACTGTTGAGGCGCGCAACGTTCAACGCTTGAAATTCCGATTTCAACATCATGGCTTTTATTTCAAAGGCCGAATTAAAACAGACGTTGCCGAACCATTACTGGAATTGGCGGGTGGAACCGGCATGTTGCCATTTACCGCACAAGATACAAATCGAAGGAAAGAAATCGTTGAAATTATCAAATCCAGCCGCAGTTTGCCGAACGTCAAATTCGTTTTTCGCTTCGATAACCGCATTTTTACCAAAGGCATAATGCCGATCAAGAAACCTATTACCGCCACTCACATGATGGCGGCAACGGTAGAAACCATATTAATTATGGAACCGTATTTGCAGCTTTTATCCGGATATCTGATACCGGATCAATCAAAACCCGTACACTAATCATCCATGTATTTTACTTTGTTGCCGTCCGCACGCCTTCGACTTCGATGACCAAATCGACCTCGTCACCAATCATTGGCAGCATGTTGGTATAATTAAACGCCGATCGGAAAATTTTACCCCGCGCCGAAAAACCAGAAACGAACTTGTCGCCGAACGGGAAAGGCGCTGCCTTGTTAAAAGTAACATCCAACGTAACGGGCTTGGTAACACCCATCAAGGTTAAATCGCCGGTCACCTTGCCGGTATTGTTGCCGGTTTTTTCGATTTTGGTGCTGACAAAAGTGGCTTCGGGAAAGTCGGCGGAATTAAAATTATCCTTACCAGCCAATTTGACATCTAATTCCTTGACGTTTGTATCGACACTTGCGGTTCTAATACGCACATCGATTTTGCTTTGCTCCACATTTTCAGGGTCGAACCAATACCCGCCGGAATAATCATTGAATTTTCCGATTTTTTTCGAATATCCCAAATGATCAATGAAAAACATGATTTCCGTGTGAGTTTTGTCGAATTCGTAATATGCCAAATTCGGATTTTTTGCATCAGCATGCGCATAAACTGGAATAGAAACAAACAATAACAAAAATAAAAATTTTTTCATGGCGATCTCCGGTTGGCTAGTTAAGAAAATACTGTCATTCTGAGCCCATTCGATTCGTATAAGCTTGCTCAGGATGACAAATCACCTAGGCGGCTTGCTTTTGTTTTAGCGCAGATTCGATCGCGGTCAAGGCGTCGGGGATTTTTGTGGGGTCACTACCCCCGCCTTGAGCCATATCGGCTCGCCCTCCGCCGCCGCTACCGCCCAAAATAGGCGTAACTAGACGCACCAGATCGACCGCGCTGAATTTGGCGGTCAAATCTTGGGATACAGCAACCACAATCGATGCGCGGCCTTCATCCGCGCAAGCGATAGCAACAATCGACGACTCGCCCAATTTTGCCTTGATTGAATCGGCGACCGATTTCAAATCACGCGCTGCGATGCCGTCAACCTGTTTTCCAGTATATTTTACTCCACCCAAATCCTTGGATTCACTTGCAGCAGATTTTCCGCCGCCTCCGCCTGCCGCTACTTGGCGTTTTAATTCGGATAACTCACGTTCTAAACGTTTGCGGTCGTCCGCCAATTGTGCAACGCGATCAGCCAATTCTGAATTTGGAGCCTTAAGAGTATCGGCGATCGATTGCAACAATCGACGTTCGCCATTGGCATGCAACAAGGCGGCTTCGCCAGCCAAGGCTTCGACCCGACGGATTCCGGCAGAAACCGCGGATTCGGAAATGATACGGAAAAACCCTATGTCCCCAGTCCGCCGAACATGAGTGCCGCCGCAAAGTTCCAGCGAGAATTCTTTGCTCGAACCTTTGTCGGCTCCGCCCATAGCGACCATGCGCACCGTGTCACCGTATTTTTCGCCAAACATCGCCATTGCGCCAAGCGCTATGGCATCGTCCTTTGGCAGGAGGCGTATAGTCACGTCACTATTGCCTTGAATGCGTTGATTAACTTCGCGTTCGATGAATTCGATTTCATCGTCCGAGATTGGCTTGGTATGGGAAATATCGAACCGCAGCCGGTCGGACGATACCAAGGAACCTTTTTGCCCAACATGTGTGCCCAATTTACGACGCAAGGATTCGTGCAGCAAGTGGGTGGCAGAATGGTGCGCGGCGATAGCACCACGGCGCGCTGCGTCTACATGCATGGCAAGCGCGTCGCCAACGGAAAGCTTGCCGTCAGTTTTAATACTATGCACGAACAAATCGCCTAGTTTTTTTTGCGTATCGGAAACCGCAATGTGAATATTTTTATCTCCAATCATATCGCCGCTGTCCCCTACCTGACCGCCAGATTCAGCGTAAAATGGCGTTTGGTTAACAACCAAATAAGCATCGCCCGAATCGATCGAAGCAACGGACTTGCCGTCTTGCAGGATCGCCAACACCTTACCACTCGCAACTGTCGTATCATAACCCAAAAATTCGGTTGCGCCGCATTGTTCGCGTATTTCAAACCAGATTTTCTCGTCGCCGACTTCGCCCGAACCAGCCCAAGCTTTGCGTGCATCTTCACGCTGCTTTTGCATGGCGCTATTAAAACCATCGGTATCAACCTTGCGATTTTGCCCACGCAGCACGTCTTGGGTCAAATCCAAAGGAAATCCAAACGTGTCGTATAATTTAAACGCGACTTCGCCGGAAAGCGGCGCGTTTGCCGGAATTTTCGACATCTCATCATCGAGCAGCTTCAAGCCCTTTCCAAGCGTGGCTTTAAAGCGTTCTTCCTCGAATTTTAAAGTTTCGGCAATCAACGTGCTTGCTCTTAACAATTCGGGATAAGCGCGCGCCATCAGCGTTAACAAAGCAGGCACCAATTTGTACATCAAAGGCTCGTCGCAACCGATCATATGCGCATGGCGCATGGCGCGGCGCATGATCCTGCGCAGCACGTAACCGCGGCCCTCATTAGACGGCGACACACCGTCCGCAATTAAAAACGACGAAGCACGCAAATGATCGGCGATAACGCGGTGCGAAAAGGCGGCTTTGCCCTCGGCCCTCACGCGTGAAAATTCGACGGAAGCAGCGATCAAATCGCGCAACAAATCGGTATCATAATTATCGTGCACACCCTGCAAAACCGCGCTTACGCGTTCGAACCCCATGCCAGTATCAATCGACGGCTTGGGCAAATTGATTCTTTTGTCCTTGCTGATTTGCTCAAACTGCATAAACACAAGATTCCATATTTCGACGAACCGGTCGCCATCCGCATTTGCGCTGCCTGGCGGACCGCCAGCAATTTTATCGCCATGGTCGAAAAATATCTCTGAACATGGGCCGCACGGCCCGGTATCGCCCATCGACCAAAAATTGTCAGATGTATCGATGCGAATAATTTTATCATCCGAAAGCCCGGCGATTTTTTTCCAATATTTAATCGCCTCGTCGTCTTCGTGAAATACTGTTACGCACAGGCGTTTTTTGTCAATGCCGTATTCTTTTGTAATCAGATTCCAGGCTAACTCGATCGCGCGTTCCTTGAAATAGTCGCCGAACGAAAAATTGCCCAGCATCTCAAAAAACGTATGATGCCGTGCCGTATAGCCGACATTTTCCAGATCGTTATGCTTGCCCCCCGCCCGCACGCATTTTTGCGAAGTCGTGGCGCGCGCAACGGGTGGCTTTTCCGCACCAGTGAAATAATTCTTAAACTGCACCATCCCGGAGTTGGCAAACATTAGCGTCGGATCGTTCCGTGGCACAAGCGGCGAGGACGGCAAAACTGTATGATCGTTTTTTCTGAAAAAATCCAAAAATGTCTGGCGAATCTCGTTACCGGTGGGCATAGCAATCCTTTAATTAGTTTTTCGAGTATGCGTGAATATACCGCATATATCCGGAAAACGCAAAAACAGGTTTCAAAAAAACAGGAGCCTGTTAAGGCTCCCGTTCTATCGGCTCATGGCAACTGCAAAGTAAAACCGTGAGCAATTCTATCTCAGTGACGGTGATCCGTGACAGTGAGCGGTGTAAATTACTGATCACCGACGTTCATCACCGTTCACCGATCTATTCCGGAGATCCTTCGTCCGCATCGTCGCTGGCGGCAGGGCCTGTGGTCATTTTATTAGCCACGGTTGCGGCGTTGGCGCGGATCGCGGCCTCAAGTTCTGCGGCGACTTTTGGGTTGTCGCGCAGAAACTGCTTGGCGTTTTCTCGCCCCTGCCCGATACGTTGAGTTTTATAGGAAAACCAGGCGCCGGATTTTTCGACCAGATTGGCGGTCACGCCCAAATCGACTAATTCGCCGGTTTTGGAAATGCCCTCACCATACATAATGTCGAATTCGACGGTGCGGAACGGCGGCGCCAGTTTATTTTTGACCACCTTGACTCGCGTATGGCTGCCGACGATTTCTTCCTTGTCCTTGATAGCACCAATGCGGCGAATATCGAGACGTTGCGAGGCGTAGAATTTAAGCGCGTTGCCGCCAGTCGTGGTTTCCGGATTGCCGAACATCACGCCGATTTTCAGGCGGATTTGATTGATGAACACAACCGTGGTGTTGGAACGGGAAATCGAACCGGTCAATTTGCGCAAGGCTTGCGACATCAAGCGCGCATGCAAACCCATATGAGAGTCGCCCATTTCGCCCTCAAGTTCCGCACGCGGCACAAGCGCGGCGACGGAGTCGACCACCAGAATATCGACCGCGCCCGAACGCACCAAAGTATCGGCAATTTCAAGCGCCTGTTCGCCCGAATCGGGTTGAGATATCAAAAGATCGGCAACGCTAACCCCTAGTTTTTGGGCATAAGCAGTGTCGAGCGCGTGTTCGGCGTCGATAAAAGCGGCGGTACCGCCGGCCTTTTGCGCCTCGGCTACGACATGCAACGCAAGCGTGGTTTTCCCAGAACTTTCCGGCCCGTAAATTTCAATAATGCGCCCCTTGGGAAAGCCGCCGACACCCAGCGCCATGTCAAGCCCAAGCGAACCGGTAGAAATCGTTTCCACCTCCACCCGATCTTGTTGCCCCAGTTTCATGATTGAACCCTTGCCAAACGAACGTTCGATTTGGCTTAAAGCAGCCTCCAACGCGCGTTTTTTTTCTGGATTATCCGCGTTGCCAGCGGTTTTTTTGTTGGATTCTTTGTCGGTATTGACCGCGCGAAGCGATGTGTTGGCCATGAAGTTCCCCTATGGTGAAAGGTTGCAGTTAATGTGCAATGTACACCTTTTGTTCTCATTGGCAAGAGAAATTTTTGCCTCTGGATAATTTTTTATTATTTCTTTATAGTGTACAATTAATCTTAAAAAAGATAGGAATACGCACCATGACGCCTGCAGAAATAACACAAATAGCTTCGCGCATGCAAAGCCTCCTTGCTCTTGGCGCTGCAGGAAAGAAACCGGAATTACTGCAACAAGCCATCGCGCTATACAACAAAAATAGCAGCAATGTCATGGGTCAAGATGCCTGGTTTGTATCAATGGCCGGCGAGGCGTGTTATCAATTATACTTACTTCAGCGAAACACTCCAAATCACGCTGTAAACGCCATCGCGCTTTTTGAACGTGCAAAATCTATTGCCGAAAGGATTCCACGGCGCACGGCAATCATAAAATCATGCACATCGAAACTTGGATTGCTAGACGCAATGTTGAATCCAAAGACTACCCCAACAGCATCTATGGTAACACCTTTAGTTGTGCATGTTGCGCCGCAAGCAGCGGCCTTAGTTGATCAAGGCAGAACCACGCTTGAAGACTTGGCAAAATTGATGACAGATTTCGCCGATGGTGCTGCAGGTGCATTTTTTAAATTGGATCGTGCCGCATGGGATGTATACGGAAATGGGTTTGGATTAGATTCTGAAACCGCGGCAATCCTTCGCCGTGCATTTAGTCCGGAATTTTTGAATATTCCCGGCAGAGCAGCTTTGGTATTAGTCCGCTAATCTTCCCCATCTTTGATGCAACCACAACCATTGTCCCGGATATTCCGTAATCCATCGACCATAGACATCATTTATAAGGCGTGAGAGATTGGTGACATCGACCCCATGGACATCGGATAACGACAAAGTTTCCGGCAGAACCGGCGGTTCAAACATAATTTTAAATCTTGCGTCGGGTAAACGCACACAACGCACCGGCACTATTGCGCAGCCATATTTTTCAACCAAACGCAGCCAACCCGTACCTGTCAACGCGGGTTTACCTAATAACGGGATATCCTCGCCATCGCTCATGCGTTGATCCATCAGCAGCGCCACATGTCCGTCGCGGCTTAAGGTTTCGATCATCTGCTTAGAACCATGCTTACCCTTGGGCATGAATTTCAATCCGGTCCGGTCGCGACAGCGTTGAATAATCTTGTCGACGAAAAGATTATTGGCGCGACGGTACATAATCGCAACCTTCCAACCGTGTTTTGCCCAATAAAATGGAATAACTTCCCAATTGCCGGTATGGCAGGCCGCAAAAATAACTTTGCGTTCAGACATAAGTTTGGAAACCGGATCAGCGCCGATAATTTCAACATCTTTGCCGTCAAATCGTAAATTCTGCAAATGCCGGTATTCGGCGAAATTTCGGCCTAAATTGTCCCAGACTTGGCGTATAATTTCCGAAACTTTTACTTCCGGCAAATCCGGCCAGATATATTTCAAATTCTTAGCCGCTTTCCCCGATATCTTTAATTGTGTACCTACTGCCCGTGCGATCGCGCCGCCAATCGACGATGCCCGACGCAGCGGAATAAGCCGGAAGATTTGGAGTAGAACCCAAATCAGTGCCCCAAGCGCAAAATCGGCGATGGTTTTAAGATAATTCATGCTTTGTCTGTAAAATAGATATTTTTATCTGGCTACTGATCCATCAATTCTTTAACTTTGCCAGCTAATTGTTTAAGACTAAATGGTTTTGGCAGAAAATGGATGCCTTGATCGCCACCGATTTTATCGCGCAACGCGTCTTCGGCGTAACCGGAAATACATATAACCTTAATATCAGGCATGATTTTACGCACCTCGCGAATCAACGCGGGGCCATCCATGCCCGGCATCATCACATCAGTAACCAACAGATCCAATTTCGGTTTCTGCTCTAAAATCAGTTTTAACGCAGCGTCGCCCGATGCGGCGTCCAATACTTTGTAACCCTTGTTGCGAAGGGCGCGCGTGCTGAATGACCGCACTGCGTCTTCGTCTTCAACCAATAAAATTGTGCCGACGCCGGTTAAGTCGCTGACATTATGATCGTCGCTTTCGTTGTCTTGCTTGGCTGCGACTTCTTCCCCGCCGGCATGGCGCGGCAAGTAGACGGTAAATGTGGTTCCAACTTGAAGCGTGCTGTCGACCACGATAAAACCATCGGTTTGCTTGACAATTCCGTATACAGTCGAAAGCCCAAGACCTGTACCGCTGCCAGGACCCTTTGTGGTAAAAAACGGTTCAAAAATCCGCGTTAGATTTTCGCGGGCGATTCCCATACCGGTATCCTTGACGTCGATTTGTACATATTCTCCGGCCGGGATAACCTCAGATCCTAAATTTGCGGGCGCATCAAAAATGGTGTTTTGAGTCTTAATCACAAGCTCGCCCCCTTTGGGCATCGCATCGCGGGCATTGACCACCATGTTAATTACGACTTGTTCAAATTGCACTTGGTCAACTTTCAACAACCATAAATCGCGGCCATGAATCATGTTAAATTTGATGTTCTCACCGATCAAACGGCGCAACAAATTCGCCAGTTCAGATAAAATATCGGTAATATTCAATACGCGCGGCTTCAATTGCTGTTGTCGAGAAAAAGCTAATAGTTGACGCACCAAATTCGCGGCGCGAGTGGAGTTTTGTTTGATCTGTTGAATATCGCCGAACGATTGATCGCCCGGACGGTGCCGCAACAACAATAAATCGCAGTAGCCTATAATCGCGGTCAAAATATTGTTAAAATCATGTGCGATACCACCGGCAAGCTGTCCAACCGCCTGCATTTTTTGCGATTGGACGAATTGGACTTCAAGATTCTTTTGCTCCGTCACATCGACAAAATGGATTACAAATCCAACCACCACGCCAAACTCATCCTCTAACCGACCAATATACAACGAGGCGACTTTTTCTTGCGCCGTTAAAACCTTGGTTTCTAAAATCGGCAATACCTCGGATGATGAAACCGCAAAGGTAAATATATTGGCTAATCTTTCTCGGTCATCCTTTTTAATCGCCTCGACAACCGAACGCCCTTCGACTTTGCCAAGGGTTTTTTCCATCATCTTACGGAATGTACGATTGGCCTCGGTAATGCGGCCATTCAAATCGACCAACACAATCCCTACCGGCGCGTCCTCGAAGAATCTCTTAAACAACAACCGCGCCCGCTTAAACGCCGACTCCAACGCCAGATTATTATCCACTTGGCGAATGATCAAGCCGCCGCCACGCAATGGGTTTTCTTGCGGCAAATCGGCGGATAAATTCTGTAACGCGACCTTAACCATGGTTGCGTTAATCGACACGCCTTTCCGATCCCGCAAAGTCACCGGACGAATTTGCGGCGCATCTGGTGTTTCATTTGACGAAGCAGCCTCGTCTTGCCCTTCGCCCTGGGAGAGCAAAAATTCATCTATTTTTATTTTATTGGTGGTAATTTCACCGGGCGCATAGCCAAGCCAGTTTGCAAGTGTACTATTGATCCCTACAATATTGCCATCTTGTCCCAAAGTAAAAATGCCGATCGGTATTTGGTCGATGACATAAAGCAAGGCATTCAACTCCGGTGCCAAATCTTGATGAGTGCCGGCGCGATATGCATTTTGAATAATCCGCCATGCCGACATGCCGCGATAAGCTTTTAAAGGAGTGGCGGCGATAAGCATGCGCGCGTTATAATTGGTGGGGGAATAGACACGCAAATTTACTTCACCGCTCTTACCCTCGCTTGCAGTGGTGCGCAGAACGGATAAGTTATAACGGCCTTCGCGGTCGCCTTCTAACATCATTTTGTCCAATGATGCCAGCAGCGGCTCATTGCGGTTAGTCACGAACCGGCCAGCAGCAAAGTTCGACGAATACGTGCTGCCATCCTTGCCTAAGATTAGTTGAGCGTCATAAGCATATTCAAAGGCGTCTTTAAAAATTTGCGCGTCTTTTATACTTTGTTGCAAACGTTCGAATTGCCGCAAGGCAAACCATAGCGCGATCGATACTACAAGCGTCAGTGCGGCGGAAATATACATCAAGATATCCGGCAAGATGTAGCCAGAGTAAAAATAAAAAAACAGCATATAGAACGAGCCGGCCAGCGTTATGCCCAAGAGCCATAGAATCGGACTTAACAAAACCTTGCGCGTATCATTGGACGCGATGGCATCGTTTTGATTTTTAAGTTCTTCGCCGGAAAGCAGCACGCATCATCCCCCGATGACTTATTGGAAAAATAGAGGCTTTTCAATGCTATAGCTTAAATGACGGCAAAGCAACGATATTATAGTCTTTGAATGGAGTCTATTTTTGAAAAGTGCCGCACAAACACACATCTTTTAGAAGGTTTTTTTCAATTTCAAAACATAGCTGATAATTTCAGCAACTGCTTTGTAATATTCCATAGGTATGTCTTCATCCACTTCGACAGAGGCATAGAGAGCGCGCGCCAACGGCGGACTTTCTATGATAGGAACTTTATTGTCTTCGGCGAGTGTTCGGATTCTCTGTGCGATTACATCAACTCCCTTGGCAACTACCTTAGGGGTCTCCATAGTGTTAATCTCAAACAATAGCGCAACCGCGTAATGGGTCGGGTTTGTAACCACCACAGTAGATTTCGGCACTGCTGCCATCATCCGCTTTCGCGCCTTATCGGCGCGAATTTGTCGCATACGCTGTTTTACGATCGGATCGCCTTCAGATTGTCGGTACTCGTCTTTCAACTCCTGCTTGCTCATTTTCATTTGTTCATAGAATGACAAGCGCTGATACAACCAGTCAAGTGCCGCAATAAATGTGATTACCGCGACTGTTACCATCAATACCCGTGCGACCAATTTTTTCAGCAACAATAAAATGCTGCCCATTTCATAATGAATGAAGTTTGGCGAATCGTCGAAGATAGGTTTTATAATGAAAAAAATCACCGCGCCAACAATCATAATCTTAAATATACCCTTAACCAACTCGACCACGGATCGCATCGAAAAGATACGCTTAAATCCTTTCATAATTGATATGCGTTCTAATTTTGGCGTAATGTGATCCGGCGAGAACAGCAAGCCAAATTGTATGATCGATGATAAACAAGCGGCGATAATAAACAAAACAAACGGCAACAACATTACGCCGATAGTTTGATACAATAATGCAGATAAAAAATCGCCGATATTGGTTTTTTCAAACGAATATTCATGCGGATGCAACCACAAACCAACCAAATTATCGTATAATTGGTGCCCCATGCTAGGTGAGATCATAATAACGACAATGCCAGAGGCCAGAATCATAAACCAATGTGCGATTTCACGTGAATGAGCCACTTGGCCATGCTGCCGCGCCTCGTCCAGTTTTTTCTGGCTCGGCTCTTCGGTTTTGTCGGTGCCTTCGTCGGATTCTTCAGCCACCGGTCACTCCCAATACAAATGGCGTCAACGCATCGTTCATAAAATCCAAATACATAATCATGACACCCGAAAACGCCACTGAAAACAACAGCAAACCCAAAAGTATTTGCAACGGTATCGTGATAAAGAAAATTTGCATTTGCGGCATCAACCGGGACAACAAACCCATGCCAACGAAAAACACGATGCCCAACACCAAAAATGGCGCGGACATTTGCACCGCGATTTTAAACGTCTGTGCGGCGATTTTACTTATGGTGTCCGACATATCCTCGAACGGCAACGGCTGCATGGCCGGGAAAATTTGGTAACTATCTCGCATCGCATAAAAGAATAGGTGGTGCAGATCAGTTAAGAACATCATCTCAATCCCCGCAAGGGTCAGAAAAACGCTGATCAGCGACCCTTGGGTCGCCATGACCGGATTGAACATTACGGCTGCCGAAATACCCATCTGCGAAGATATGATCATCCCGCCGACTTCAAGACAGGTCAGCACCATGCGTGTGACTGCGCCGATAAACAATCCGATCATCGCCTCGTGAAACACCAACATTACCAATTTATAAGTATTTTCCGGCAAGGCAGGCAAGTATTGCTTTAAAATAGGAAAGAATGCCAAGCTTACCATTGCTGCAAACGCGATCCGAATGCGCGGGGAAATATATACTTCGCCAATACCGGGCAACATAACCATAACCGCGCCAATCCGTGTAATAATTAAAAGATAGGCGAACAATAAATCGGGAACAAGAAACTGGGCAATCTGCTGCACAGAAGATCCGATCAGTTAATGGTTATGATACGATCGAAAATATTCAAAGTGAAAGTTTGCAAGGAATTCAGCATGAACGGCAGAAACAGAATCATGCCCAAGAAAATAAAAATCACTTTGGGAACAAAGGACAATGTTGTTTCTTGAATCTGCGTCAACGCTTGGAAAAGAGAGATCGCCAGACCGACCACAAGGGCGATCAACATCATCGGCGCCCCGACTTTCATCATGACCCAAATTGCCTCGCGACAGATACTGATAAATTCTGCTTGATCCATGAGAAGCAGTCTATAGTGTTTAGTGTTTAGTGTCTAGGGAAGGGATCATTTAGGCGCAAAAAAAATTTTATTCGGCATAGCGGCTTTAGAATCTAAACGTCGCCTATACCCTAAACGCTAGACCGGCATACGCATAATCTCCTGATAACCGGAAATTACTTTATCCCGAACCGCAACCACCGCCTGCAGCGTTAGTTCGGCTTTGCCAATGGCCGCGACGATATCGGTTAAATCGGTAGTGCCGCTTAACCCTTTCATGGATTGCGCTTCTGCAGCGCGCAAAGTGTCCTTAGTACCTCCAATGAAATTTTCCAACGCGCTTTTAAAATTCTCGCCGCCTGCATCGCGGGCATCTATGCCCGATCCAGATTGTAATGTTTTTCCATAAGCACTGACCGCATTCGCAAAATTCATATCCATGATATACTCCCTTAATCTATTGACACGCCCTGTTCAACTCTGCGTTTTTATTTTAATAAATCCAAAGTTCCACGAATCATCGTACGCGAGGTTTCGATCACGCTTAAATTCGCCTCGTAACTTCTTTGCGCCTCACGCATATCCGCCATTTCAATCAACTGGTTAACGTTTGACAACTTTACATATCCTTTGTCATCCGCAACGGGACTTGCGGGATCAAACTTCATCCTAAATGACGATGTGTCCTTGCCATAACCCGCGACAACAACCATATTTGCGCCAGTAGTGCGATCCAATTGGTTTTTAAACGATATCGTCTTGCGGCGATACGGTTCGCCGCCCTTGGTCGGTGCGCCTGATTCAGAATTGGCCATGTTTTCCGAGATTAACTTTAACCGCGCAGTCTGCGCCTTCATCCCAGAGGCCGAAATATCAATTGATGTAACAAGATCCATAATTCACCTTTAGTTTAAAATTTTATTGTCCGGTCGGGCGTCCAATGCCCAACTTCAACATATCCGTCCATTTACGATAGATCGATGTCGCCATCGCATGCTCATCTTTGGTCTTTGCCATCTTCAAACTTTCCGCTTCGAGATCAACGCCGTTATTATTCATTGACGAGCCGGCTTGCATTTCAAAACTGCTAAATCCGCCATCTGCAGATTTTGAATTCATATGTTTTGGATTTGTCATGGCAATGGATGCCGAAGATGTGGCTTTTAAGACACTATTAAAGTTTACTGGTCTTAGATCTTTGGGGACGAATCCAGGTGTATCGGCATTCGCAATATTTTGCGCAATTATCTTTTGCCGTTTAGCCGCCCATTTCATTTTCGTCTGCAAAGCAGTGAAAATCGAAGGATTACTGTCTGTCATTTGTGCCAACAATATTTGTTTTAACTCCCCCTGAATGGCATCGGGTTGTATCCACGACATCCTTTTCAAGGCCTAGTATCATTTATAACTTATCTGGGTTAACACCTGGTTAATGCTGGACGAAGCTTTTACATACGCTATAATGTGTGACATATTCAGGTAGATAATTTAATTTCATAGGCAATACAATGCTTTATTTAACGCGCAAGATCGGCGAATCGGTCGTAATCAATGACCATATCGAAGTCACTGTTGTTGAAATTCGCGGTAAATCCATAAAACTTGGCTTCACTTTTCCAAGCACCGCAAGCGTATTGAGGCGCGAACTTTATGATCGCATCCAAGAAGAAAATCGCGCAGCAGTAGTATCGCAAACCCTTACGCCAGGTATCTTGTCAAAAACAGGCTCCGTCAAAATACCCACAACCCCTTCTGAATCAACCGAATAATCCTGGGCGCGGATGGAATCCGGAAAATCCCCGAAATTAAAGCGCAAACGCCAAATCAAACAAAAATTGGCGGTTGCATTGAAACACGACTTAGAACCGAATTCCATTCCCCGCGTCACAGCAACCGGACGCGGTAAACTGGCCGAGAAAATTCTAGAAGCGGCCTTTGCCAATAATGTTAAAGTCCGCCAAGACGCCGATTTAGCCGAAGTGTTGTCGGCGCTAGAGATAGATTGGGAAATTCCCATCGAAGCGTTTGCGGCAGTTGCGGAAATACTTTCCTACGTGTACCGTGCCAATGGTACGCACGTAAAAATCGGGCAAAGTGATGAAAACAATCGACGAAATAAGCCAAGAACTTAAATCCATCCATCGCGCGGTTCATACCGCCGCCGCTATGCTGGAAAGCGGCGAGGTTATGGAATTGAATGAGGTTGAAAACCGTGTTAAGGCTGTGTGCGCCGACATTCAGTCCCTACCCCCGAATCAGCGCGAAAGCACTAAAAGGCCTCTTGTGTCGTTGTTAGACGATATGGATAAGTTTTTTGAACAATTAAAAATAAAGCATGCCGATCTATTAAAACAAATACAATCCATTGCACCGCAACAAAGCGCCTTAAAAGCGTATAGCAAGAATCAAGCCTTGCCAAAGGATGAAGAGTGATGGATGACACATCCTATCTAAAATTTGTTCTGGCTTTGATATTCGTAATTTCGATATTAGGGCTTTTAAGCATGCTGTTGAAAAAATATGGCGGGTTCGGCCCGTCTATGGTTGCTTCCCATAAACGGCGATTGAAGATTATTGAAATCCTGCCACTGGAATATAGGAAGAGGCTGGTCTTAATTGAATGCGACGGCGAAGAACATTTAATTCTATCGGGACAAAACCACGATCTATTGATTAAATCAGAAACCATAACCTCGCCCTCAACCGCAGACATCAGGAAAAGCGCATGAAGAAGATTCTATGCCTGATCGGCTTATTGTCATTTGGGCTGGCATTGGCCAGTCCAGCATTCGCACAGTCATTAAGCCTGGAAATGGGTGAAGGCGGCGGATCGGCTACCAGTAGAATTTTGCAATTCATTGCCTTACTTACGATCTTAAGCCTGGCCCCATCCATTCTGGTAATGACCACTTCGTTTACCAGAATAATTGTTGTTTTGTCCTTGCTGCGCAGTGCATTAGGGGTACAGCAAACCCCTCCCAATTCTGTGTTGATAAGTCTTGCGCTATTTCTGACGCTATTCGTAATGATGCCTACATTCGATCAAGCCTACAAGGTTGCCATCGCGCCGCTTATCGCCGAAGAAATCAATGAAACCGAAGCCATTAACCGCGGCATTGAACCATTCAAGGAATTTATGCTTCGCCATACGCGAAACAAGGATTTGGGATTGTTTCGCGAGCTTGCCAAAATCGATCCTTCCGTAACGGCTGATAAAACTCCGATCCAAGCCATTATTCCTGCCTTTATGATCAGCGAACTAAGACGGGCGTTTGAAATTGGTTTTTTAATATTTTTGCCGTTTCTGATAATCGATATGGTGGTCGCGTCGATCTTAATGTCGATCGGTATGATGATGGTGCCGCCGGCAATGATCGCTTTACCATTTAAGCTAATTTTCTTTGTATTAGTGGACGGCTGGTATTTGATCGCAGGAAGCTTGGTGCAAAGTTTCGGCGGCGGTTAAAAATAAAGAAAGCATAAAACCAGAAAACGCGATTATTCTTGATCGTCGTCCCGATGCGTGCGTTCGTATTTCTCATGCCGCTCTTGCGCTTCAAGACACAAGGTGGCAATCGGCCGCGCTTCCAATCTAGGCAGTCCGATGGGCGCGCCAGTTTCTTCGCAATACCCATATTCGCTTTGTTCGATGCGTTCCAACGCCGAATCAATTTTTGCGATCAATTTGCGTTGACGGTCGCGGGTGCGAAGTTCCAAGGCCATATCAGTTTCAAGCGAGGCACGATCGGTAATATCCGGCTGTTGCAAGCTTTCTTCTTGGATGTGATGCAAAGTCACTTTCGATTCGCGAATAATTTCTTCTTTCCAGCCCAATAGCTTCCGACGAAAATATGCCAACTGCATCGGCGACATGTACTCTTCTTTGGCCGATGGCTTGTAATCCGGCGGCAAGGTGACAACCGCGCTTTGAATCTGTGTATGCGACTTTGGACTCATAATAACTTCCCGTGTTAGGGTTAAGTGAGAATATATATCCCCGCAACCGACAAGGTTCAACCATAAAACAATGCTAAATGTTCATTTCGTACTTGGCCAATTCTACCAAGGCGCGGGTTTCGATCTCGTCGATAATTTCCATCATTTTGGGGTCTACCCCAGAAGCCACGCGTTGTCTCTGCATTAAATCCGCCAAATTGCGCAACCGAGCGGCTGGAACCCCCCCCATCAAAAGATCATGCAAAATTTCTTGAAGCACTCCCAAGACATCTTCACCATGCCGGCGCGCTTTGGCATTACCGCCGCCAGTTGACTCTAAAGCCTGAAGAGACAGTAAAGAATCTATATTGCCAACCGCATTAGTCGAAACAACGCCTTCAGCCTGTTCAGTTTCCGAAAGATGGCTTGCAAAATTCGCTCCGCTCGCGGGCTTAGTTTTGCCTGTACGACGAACGGCCGAAGACGATCCTATAGAATCCGTGGATTTAATTTTCATCGTTTACTCGAATAAAAATATGACTCTACGATTATACCTATCAATCATTGAGTTTATGCAAAAATCGCCTAAAAATCGATCCTTATCGCCACTCTTATAGTTTTCATGCTTTATTAATCGCCGAATTCATAGCGCCTGGTGTGGGTATTTTTTGCCTATCACAAGCTGGATGTTTGCTTGTTAAATTAGCACAATAACGATCAATCAAAACAATAAATTAATATTATTCAATAACTTAAATCCCTAGTCAGTTGGCACGATCCTCGCATCAACAACCGGGAATTATTGGCTTTTTGCAAAAGAAAGCGAGCAAATATATGTTTTATCATTTTGGGGATATTCTTAAAAAAGCAACTTTGGCGATCGGTTTGGCCGCGCTATTGCTAATCATCACAGCGAAACCAGCAAATGCAATGTCCAGAATCAAGGATATCGCTGATTTCGAAGGCGTGCGCGACAACATGTTGGTCGGCTATGGGTTGGTCGTCGGTCTGAACGGAACGGGCGATTCGCTATCATCTTCAGTGTTTACCAAAGAAAGTTTGATCGGCATGTTGGAACGTTTGGGCGTCAATGCCCGCGACGACGCGCTGAAAACCAAAAATGTGGCCGCTGTTATGGTAACCGCAACTTTGCCACCTTTCTCGCGCCAAGGCAGCCGGATAGATATATCGGTTGCAACCATCGGCGACAGCAAAAGTCTTTTGGGTGGCACATTGATGGTCACGCCATTGTTGGGTGCGGATGGCGAGGTTTACGCCGTAGCCCAAGGCCCGATCGCAACTGGTGGATTCACTGCGGAAGGCAAAGGCGCTACAGTTACTCGCGGTGTTCCGACCAATGGTCGTATTGCCAATGGCGCGATAATCGAACGCGAGCTACCATTCCAACTTCAAGATTTGAAGGCGATGAAAATCGCCCTGCGCAATCCGGATTTTACTACATCGCGCCGTATCGCCGACGCGATTAACAGTTTTGTAGGGGACGGAACCGCTCGTTCCGCCGATCCCGGCACCGTGCAAGTCGCAATACCAGAAAAATATAAAAGTGACGCCGTCGCATTCATTACAGACATTGAACAATTGCGCATCGCACCGGATCAACAAGCCCGCGTCGTAATCGACGAACAATCCGGCATTATTGTAATGGGCGAAAATGTGCGCATCAACACTGTTGCCATCGCCCAAGGCAACCTGACCATCAAAATTACTGAAACGCCTCAAGTATCCCAACCAAACGCATTTGCGCAAAACGGCCAAACGCAAACGGTCGAGCGTACCAAAGTAGAGATAGACACCGATTCTGATAAGCGCTTGGCGATTTTCCGCGGTGGCATTTCGATCCAGGATTTGGTTACCGGTCTTAATGCATTGGGTATTGGCCCGCGCGATATGATCAGCATTTTGCAAGCGATTAAAACCGCCGGCGCAATGCAAGCCGACATACAGGTGATGTAATGGAAAACATTGCGCTACCGGCTCAAACGTTCGATGTTGCATCAATTCCGGCCAAAACTGGCGTTCATGCCGATACGAAAAACAAAGCGGCTGTCGCAAAAGCATCACGCGAATTCGAAAGCCTGTTTTTAAATGAAATGATGCAGCATATGTTTGCTGGAATTTCAACCAATGGCATGTTTGGCGGCGGCAATGGCGAAGATATTTATCGATCCTTAATGATCAAAGAATATGCCAACGGTCTTGCCGAACGCGGCGGCATCGGACTTGCTGCTCCATTGCAAAAAGAGATTTTAAGGCTACAGGAAAGCGCGAGATAATAATGTCAACAACATCCCTTACCCCACAAGCCAGCGAGTGTTTTGATACCGTAATCGGTATTGGCGAACAGTTTATCGCAGTCATTAGCCAAGAAAATGAACTTTTACGAGCCAGGCAATACACAAAAATCGGCGTGTTACAAAAAGAAAAAGCCCGATTGGGGTTTGCTTATGAAAACCAAATGAAATTTTTGACGGCCAATCCTTCACTCGCTCAAACCTTATCGCCTGCTTACAAATTGCAGCTTAAAAAGCTTGCCGAAAAAATGGATCAAACCGCTACCGAAAACGTACATCTATTGTCCTCGGCACGCACCGTCAATATTCGCGTGATGGAAGCTATCCGTGATGCTGCCATGGAACAAGTCAACAGCAATCGCGGCTATGCCGCGATCGCAAAAACCGGATCAACACCTGCTCGCGGACGTGAAAACGCATTGTCCGTGAGCGTGGATAAACATTTTTAACAGAACACAGGCGCTGCCATGTCACTCACTGTTGCAATGAAAAATGCCTTATCCGGACTGCAGTTAAATCAGTTTGGATTGTCAGTGACTTCGAATAACATATCGAACGTCAACACTCCTGGCTACACCCGCAAACAGGTACAACAATACAGCCGTTCGGCCAACGGCATCGGCAGCGGTGTTGAAATCGGCGGCGTGACTAGAACAGTCAACGATGCGTTGTTATCCGAATTGCGCAACCAAATGGCCAAACGCGGCTTGAATACCACCCAATCCAATTATCTGGATCGTGTCACAGATACATTCGGCGTACCGGGCGCCACCAACGCTATCAATGCCAATATTGGCCGTTTCGGCGCTTCTTTTGAAGCCTTAGGCACAACCCCGCAAAGCGCGCAAAACCAGCTCAATGTCGTCAATGATGCTGTGCGCATGGCCCGACAAATCAATGATATGGCCAATAGCACGCAAAATTTGCGCGGTCAGACCGACCTTGATATTGCGGCGACCGTAGCAAAAATAAATCAATTGGCAGTCAGAATTAGCAATCTCAATAACGACATTGTGCGCGGTTCCGCCGCGGCGTCTGGCGGGCAATCCGTCACTGAAAGCCAAGATCGTCGCGATCAAGCTGTGCGCGAATTATCCGAATTAGTCGACGTATCGACATACAACCGTTCGGACGGGCGCATGGTAGTAGTTATTGCTGGCGGATATAATTTAGTTTCCGACTCCGCGTCAACTGTCGCTTATTCGCCCTCGACCGCGGTCAGTCCATCAACAACTTTCGGTGCCATTACCGTCAACGGCGCTGGCGACATTACCTCCGCGACCCGCAGCGGCAAATTACGCTCGTTAATCGATTTGCGCGATACGACTTTTCCAAATTACATGGCACAGTTGGATTCGATGGCATTGGCATTGCGCGACCGCGTAAACGCGGCTCACAATGATGGTGCAAGTTTCCCGGCGCAAAGAACATTGACCGGAACCCAATCCGGACTTGCCGCAGGTACGGTATTCCCCGCAAGCACCGGCGCAATTCGGATTGCGGTTACCAATGCGACCGGCGCAATCGTCCGTGTGATCGACTATAACTTACCTACCGTCGCATCCACCGTTGGCGCAGTTGTGACCGCGCTTAACACCGCATTGGGTGTCGATGGAACCGCTACTATTAACGCCAGCGGTCAAATAGTAATCCAAGCCGCATCGGCATCAAACGGTATCGCCATCAATGAAAATACCGGCCAAGTCGGTACAACCGGCCAAGGCTTGTCGCATTACTTTGGCTTAAACGATTTTTTCATCGGCGCGGATAACTCGTCTTTAAATGGCGATTTAGCCCTCGCAATATCTGTAAACCCCACCTTGGTCAGCAACCCATCTTTTGTCTCGCGCGCCGATTTATCGCTTACTGCAACGGCCGGCGAAAACGGCATCACGCCTGGCGATGGCAGCGTAGCGCAACGCTTAGCAGGCGTTTTCAGCACACAATATTCATTCGGCGCAGTGGGTGGATTGCCGGCACAAAACAGCACCATTGCAGATTTCAGCGCATCGCTAATCGCTTACAACGCCACTCTAACTAGTGTTGCAAGATCGGATAAAGACAATGCCGAAAGCACATTAGACAATCTGGATAAACGCTTGTCATCCGACAGCGGCGTGAGCATCGACGAGGAAATGTCGAACATGGTGCTTTTGCAGAACGCCTATAATGCCTCGGCACAGATTATCAAGACGGTTAACGCTATGTTCGATCAGTTAGAAAGAATTCTAGGTAATTAGAGAGAATTAAAAGTTAGTCGGTATTCGTTACAGGAGGAAAAGATGAAACAAAAAACCAAGCTATCCAACTATTCATTGTACAAAAGAAATTTCATTTCTGACGAATTAATTGTGTCCAATACCAAAATCAGCGTTTCTGGCACAATTGATGCGGCAGAGCATAATCGTAAAAACGCGGCTTTTGCAACCGCAAGCATGAGGTAAAAAAAATGGCCTATCGTATTGGAGATAACGCCAAGTTCAATAGCATACAAATGCTAATCCGCAACTCGCAAGCGAAAGTTTCGAGCCTGCAAATCATGTCGTCCACCGGACGCGCTGGTGAAAATTATGCTGATATCGCCGATAAATCCAATCAAGCATTGAAATTGGAGAACAGCTATATTCGAATTAAACGCTATCAAGAAAATATTAAAACCGCCGACGCCAACATCGATCAATACGAAGCATCTATATCCCGCGCTCAAGATATCGCAACACAGCTTCGAACCTTACTGACCAGCGCGCTGAATGCCACCAACTCGTCCACCATGGGATTGGATGTACAAGCCAAAAGCCTACTGGACAATCTTCAATCCGAATTGAATAAACAAGTCGACGGGAAATATATATTTGCCGGCACTTTAACCAACACCGCGCCGGTCGATATTACCCGATGGGGCAATCCACCCGCAGCACCTAACAATTTGAATGCGCCTGCGGCCTATACCTTGCCGGCACAGCCAGGAGTCCCAACAACCTTTCCGGTCACCATCGCTGCCAATGCGACATCCGATTATTTCGGATATTTCACCGCCAACACCACCCTGCCCACAGTCCGAGCCAATGATAATATGACGGTGAATTATGGTGTTTCGGCAGCAGACCCGGCATTTGCAAACTTAATTTACGCGTTGCGTTCAGCATCGACTGTCAATGGCACACCAACGGCTGAACAAACCGATCGTATGAACGGTGCATTGACTGCGGTCAACAGCGCCATAAGCGGGCTTGCCGATATGCGTGCCAGTGTCGGCGCAAAAGGACGTTTATTGTTGGATACCAATAAAAGCCATGAAGATTACTTGGCCAAAATCGAAAGCTTGGTTCTAGACATCCAAGGCGCCGATGTAACCGAAACCATATCCAAGCTTAGTGCAGAACAGACACAGCTTGAGGCTTCTTTCATGACCATTTCAAGGTTAAGTCAAGTAAGTCTTGTGCGTTTCTTGCAATAAAATTATGATGAGGTGAAGTATGTTTGCTTACGAAACCAATAGAGTTGAAAAACCGAAAATGAGCCCGAGCGATACCTTGCCACCGCCATCTATGCCAGAAGATTCGAATATCGTTCGGATTGCTAATAATCTTGGCACTTTCGAATATGACAGACGATTATCGTTGCATTTCCCGTCGGGCATGGTTGGTTTTCCGGATTCATCGGAATTCGGGCTGGCCAATTTACCGGATTCGATCGCGCAATTCAAATTGTTGCAATCCATAAATGAACAGAACTTGTCATTCATAGTACTGCCCTGCGATCCCGCAAGCGCCCCTATCGATGCAGAAGATTTAGACGATACCGCCAAAGCGTTGAATATCGCCCGCGAAAACCTTGTATTGCTTTATGTCATTACCATTCGCACCGCAACCCCGACCGGCGGCATTATAATGACTATCAATCAGCGCGCGCCTGTATTTGTAGATATCTCCCGCCGCGCGGCCCGCCAAATTGTGCTTTCGAACAACAAATATCCGGTTCAACAAATACTTGGTTAGATTAAGAGTTCCCGTGCAGCAGAAGTTTAGCTAAACTTTTAACGGTAACAATTTTTTTGCGTATTCTCTATGATTACACCCCAAGACATCAGCAAGATGGACGCGATCATTTTATGCGGCGGTCTTGGCACGCGCTTGCGCGAAGAAACCGAATTCAAACCCAAGCCGATGGTTGAAATCGGGGGGCGTCCAGTCGTCTGGCATATCATGAAACATTACCATTCCTTTGGCATAAAGAATTTCATTTTATGCCTGGGATACAAGGGCGACGCGATCCGCGATTATTTCTTAAACTATCACTTTAGAAACAGCGACTTTGCGATCGATTTTTCGACCGGCGACGTCGAAACACTGACCAACACTTACCGCGAGGACTGGCGTATCGTTCTCGCCGAAACCGGGCGAGATACGTTGACCGGTTCGCGCATCAAGCGCGCGCTAAAATACGTGCGCAACGACAGTTTTATGGCTACTTATGGTGACGGCGTTTCCAACATCGATTTACGGGCATTATTGGACACACATTCTCGCGCCAGCAAACTTGGAACCGTCTCCGCAGTAAGACCATCATCGCGGTTTGGCGAATTGGGCATCCAAGAAGGCATGGTCAATACTTTTGCAGAAAAACCACAGGTCGCCGAAGGTTGGATCAACGGCGGCTTCATGGTTTTGAACAAAAATGCATTCGATCATGTCGACGAGGACAGCACCGACATCAGCCTTGAAAACGGTGTTTTGGAAAAATTGGCAAAAGATGATTCACTTGCGGTTTATCAGCACGCCGGATTCTGGCAATGCATGGATACTTACCGCGAAATGGAAATGTTGAACAATATGTGGAATAAAGGCCAAGCTCCTTGGCGTTTATGGTAATGGTGCTCCATGGCATCCGCCAATTCAATGCCCAATATCGACACGAATTTTTGGAAAAACAAACGCGTATTTATCACCGGACATACCGGATTCATCGGCGGCTGGCTGTTTTTTTGGTTGCATAAATTGGGTGCCGATTTAACCGGCTATGCGCTTGCGCCCAATTCCAATCCCAATTTTTACGATATCGCCGGACTTAAAAAAATAGGCAAACATTACATCGCCGATATCTGCAATTTCCAAAAATTGGCGGATGCGATTGCGGCCGCAAAGCCGGATATTATTTTGCATCTGGCGGCGCAGGCTTTGGTACGCCCGGCCTTTAAAGACCCAGTTGACACCTTTGCCACCAATGTCAATGGGACGATCCATCTGCTCGAGGCGGCGCGCGCCTGTCCGTCGCTTCAATCCGCGCTAATTTTCACGACCGACAAGGTGTATGAAAACATCGAAATCGAATCGGGTTATATCGAAAACGACCGGCTTGGCGGGTACGAGCCTTATGGCGCAAGCAAGGCCTGCGCCGAAATTGTGGTCTCGTCCTATTGGCATAGTTATTTCAAAAACCCGCTTTTGCCGATGGCGACTTTACGCGCCGGAAATGTGATCGGCGGCGGCGATTGGTCGGAAGACCGGCTGGTGCCGGACGCGGTCCGCGCCTTTGGCGATAATCTGCCGCTGGTCCTGCGTCATCCGGAATCGATTCGCCCCTGGCAACACGTGCTCGAGCCGTGCTATGCTATTTTGCGCATGATCGAACATATGCACCACAAGCGCGAGCAGCTATTCAGCCTGAATATCGGCCCGGATGCCAAGGATTGCCTGACCGTAGGCCAAGTCAGCGATATGTTGGTTGGTGAATGGAACAAGCAACTATCCGCAGCGGTGAAATGGAAGCACACGCCGGACGATAAAATCTACGAGGCCAAATTGCTGATGCTCAACAACACCCTCGCCCGCAAAAAACTGAACTGGCAGCCGCGCTGGGACGCCAAGCAAACCGTGCGCAACACCGTCGCCTGGTACGCGGCGCACCGCGCGGGCGAAAACATGGCGGAATTCACCGCAGCCCAAATCCAAACTTTTATCGATGGGGATCATCATGGTTAATGTCAGCAACCTTGCCGCAAAAACCGGGAAAAAACTTGCGCCAAAAGACGTATGCCGCTTTTGCCATAGCTCCTTGACGCAAAGCTTTGCCGATTTGGGAATGTCGCCGCCGTCCAACCGTTATTTGTCGCGCGAGCAACTCAAGGAGATGGAGCCGTTTTACCCGCTCCACGCTTATGTTTGTGGTAAATGCCACCTGGTGCAGTTGGAGCAATTTCATACGCCGGAGGAAATTTTCGCCGCCGATTACGCCTATTTTTCATCCTATTCCGAAAGCTGGTTGGAACACGCCAAAAAATATTGCCGCCAGATGCAGGATACTTACGGCATTTCCAGAAATTCGCTGGTGATCGAAATCGCCAGCAACGACGGCTATCTGCTGAAAAACTTTGTCGCGGCGGGAATTCCGACTCTCGGCATCGAACCGGCCGCTAACGTCGCCAAGGTCGCAATCGGAAATGGCGTGCCGACGCGGGTTGAATTTTTCGGGACTGCTTGCGCAAAAAAACTTGCCGCCGAGGGAAAGCAAGCGGATTTATTACTGGGCAATAATGTGCTGGCGCACGTGCCGGACATCAACGATTTCGTGGCGGGGCTGAAGATTCTCCTTAAACTGCAAGGCGTCATCACCTTTGAATTTCCGCATCTGCTGAAACTGATCGCGGAAAACCAGTTCGATACTATTTACCACGAGCATTTCTGTTATTTCTCCTTGATCGCGATTGAACGCATTTTCGCGCATCACGGCCTGACCATTTTCGATGTCGAGGAATTGCCGACCCATGGCGGCAGTTTGCGCATTCACGCCTGTCACCCGGGGCATAAACCAGTCGGCGGCCGCATGCAAGCTCTGCTGGAAAAGGAAAAAAAATTCGGCCTCGATAGCGCCGCGATTTACGACAGATTCGCCGAACAGGTCAAGGAAACCAAACGCAAGCTGCTAAAATTTTTATGCGACGCCAAAGCAGCGGGCAAAAAAATCGTCGGCTATGGCGCCGCCGCCAAGGGCAATACCTTGCTGAATTATTGCGGCATTCGCGGCGATTTTCTGGATTACGTGGTCGATCTGAACCCGCACAAGCAAAACCTGTTTCTGCCCGGCACGCATATCCCGATTTTCGCGCCGGATAAAATGAAACAAACCAAGCCGGATTTCGTTTTGATCTTGCCCTGGAACATCCGCGATGAAGTCGCCAAGCAGCATGCCTATATCAAGGAATGGGGCGGCCAGTTCGTGGTGCCGATTCCGGAGGTGAGGGTTTTTTAAGGGTATAGCGTAAAGGGGATAGCGTATAGAACATTTCTCTTTACGCTATACGCTATACGCTATACGCTATAACCATGATCTTCACCGCAACCCCACTATCCGGCCTTTGTATCGTCGAACTCGAACCGATCTCGGACGAGCGCGGGTTTTTTGCGCGCAGCTGGTGCGGCGAGGAATTTATCAAACACAAATTGAATCCGCGCCTGGCGCAATGCAACATCTCGTTCAACCACAAGGCCGGAACATTGCGCGGGCTGCATTACCAATCCCACCCGCATCAAGAGGCCAAATTGGTGCGCGCCACCATGGGTTCGATTTTCGATGTCGCGGTCGATATCCGCCCAGGTTCAGATACTTATTTGCAATGGTTTGGCGTGGAATTGTCGGCGCAAAACCGCAAGGCGCTTTATATTCCCGAAGGCTTCGCGCACGGGTTTCAGACCCTGACCGATGATGCGGAAGTGTTTTACCAAATGTCGGAATCGTTTTATCCGGAACTGGCGCGGGGATTCCGCTGGGACGATCCGAAAATCGGCATCGAATGGCCGGACTCGCCCAAGCGCATTATTTCAGATCGGGATTTGGGATATTCGTTACTGTAAATTTCGTCATCCTGAGCGAAGCGAAGAATCTATCCTGTATTTGAGGCAATACATTGGCATATACAGTGGATAGATCCTTCGCTTCGCTCAGGATGACATTTTAAGGGATGACAGGAAAAGGTCACTGTTTACCATCACTGCTCGCCGCCGCCGGTTTTTTTGCGGCTGCGTTTTGGTTTGGCTTCGGCGCTTGATTCCGCCGCGTCTGATTTTTTTGCCTTGCCTTTACTCTTGCCAGCCTTGCCGCCACCCTTGGCGATTTTGGCGTCGATCAATTCGACCGCCTGGTCGAGCGTGATCGAATCCGGCTCCATCGATTTGGGGATCGAGGCAAAAATTTTCCCATACGCCACGTACGGCCCGAAACGCCCCTTGCCGGTTTTTACTGGCTTGCCATCGCTTGGGTGATTGCCCAAAACCTTAGCCGCGTTTGCGCCACCGCCGCCGCCGAATCTGCCGGCGGGTTTGTCTTTAGCTTCGGCGATGACCGCTACCGCGCGGTTCATACCGATGGTGAAAATATCGTCTGTGGGCGGCAACGTCACATATTTCGCGCCATGCTTTAAAAACGGGCCAAAGCGCCCGATGCCGACCGCAATCGTATCGCCGGTTTCCGGATGCTTGCCGATATCGCGCGGCAACGCGAGCAAGATCAGCGCCTTTTCCAAATCGATATCGTGCGGCGAGACGGTTTTCGGCACGGTCATGCGTTTGGGTTTTTCGCCCTTGGCCACCGTTTCGCCCAGTTGCACATAAAATCCGTATGGCCCTTTGCGGATCGTGACCTTCATCTGACTTTGCGGGTCAATACCCAATTCCTTTTGCGATGGGAAATCCGCGCCCAATTCGCCCTCGGCGCCCGCCTTCTCGACCGCCAATTGCTTGGTGAAACGGCATTCCGGATAATTCGAGCAGCCGATGAACGCGCCAAACTTGCCGAGCTTCAATCCCAGGCGGCCGCCATCGTTCGGGCAAAGACGCGGGTCCTTGCCGCCTTCGGAGACTGGAAAGAAATGCGGCCCCAAATCGGCGTCGAGTTTGTCGATCACTTGCGTGATAGTCAAATCCTTGCACTGATCGACCGCCGCTATAAAATCGCGCCAGAAATCGCGCAACACTTGTTTCCAGTTTAACTTGCCCGCCGAAATATCGTCGAGCTGTTCTTCAAGCCCGGCGGTAAAACCATATTCGACATATCGGGAAAAGAATCCGGTCAAAAATGTGGTCACCACACGGCCGCGATCTTCGGGAACAAAACGTTTTTTATCAAGCACCACATAGTCGCGGTCCTGAAGCACTTGAATGATGCTGGCATAGGTCGATGGCCGGCCGATGCCAAGCTCTTCCATTTTTTTGACCAGGCTCGCCTCGGAATATCTCGGCGGCGGCTGGGTGAAATGCTGGTTCGGTGTGATCTTGTCCTTTTGCAGCGAATCGCCGACATTGAGCGGCGGCAGGCGGCTCGACTGCTCGTCGTCTTCACCTTCCTCGCGCGTTTCCTGGTATAATTTCAAGAACCCGTCGAACACCACCACCGATCCGGTCGCGCGGAAAATATTGTTTTTATCAGCAGACGCGATATCGGCGCCGACTTGATCGAGCACGGCGCTTTCCATCTGACACGCGACCGTGCGTTTCCAGATCAATTCGTAAAGCCGCGCCTGATCGGCGTCGAGATATTTGGCGATTGCCTGCGGCGTGCGGAAAACATCGGTCGGGCGGATCGCCTCGTGCGCTTCTTGTGCGTTTTTCGCCTGGCTTTTATAGGCGCGCGGCGAATCGGGCAGATAGTCCTTGCCGAAATCGCGTTCGATAAAACGTCTGGCCGATGCAATCGCCTCGCCCGAAAGCGTGATGCCGTCGGTACGCATATAAGTGATCAGCCCCACCGTCTCGCCGCCGATTTCAACGCCTTCGTATAATTGCTGCGCCAGGCGCATAGTGCGTGACGCGGTCAAACCCAGTTTGCGCGAGGCTTCTTGCTGCAAAGTCGATGTGATAAACGGCGCATAAGGATTGCGGCGCACGGTTTTCTTTTCGATGTCTGCGACTTGGAATTGCTGCGCCTGCAACACCGCCAAAATCCGCTCGGCCTCGTCCTTGTTCGGAATTGAAAATTTATCGAGTTTCTTGCCGGCAAAATGCGTTAGATGCGCCTCGAAAATCTGGCCCTTAGCGGTTTGAAAGGTCGCCACAATGCTCCAATATTCTTGCGACTTGAAGGCTTCGATTTCGGCCTCGCGCTCGCAGATCAGGCGCAATGCCACCGACTGCACCCGACCGGCCGAGCGCGAGCCGGGCAATTTGCGCCACAAAATCGGCGAGATGTTGAATCCAACCAAATAATCCAAGGCGCGGCGCGCCAAATACGCCTCCACCAATTGCGAGTCGATGTCGCGGGCGTTGGCAAAGGCCTCCTGGACCGCAGATTTGGTAATTTCGTTAAACGTCACGCGGCGTACTTTTTTATCCTTTAATGCGCGCTTTTCACCCAATACTTCTTTAATATGCCAGGAAATCGCCTCCCCTTCCCGGTCGGGATCGGTTGCAAGATATAAGGTATCGGCGGATTTAAGCGCGCGGGTGATTTCGGCAATGCGCTGCTCGCCCCGGTCGTCGAGACTCCAGATCATGGAAAAATCATCGTCCGGCTTGACCGAACCGTCTTTAGGTGGCAGATCGCGAATATGGCCAAAACTGGCCAGAACGGTATAATCCGCGCCCAAATACTTATTAATAGTCTTGGCTTTAGCCGGAGATTCGACGATGACGACGTTGGTCAAGAAAACAGCCTCTCTTCAATTGTCATTCTAATGATATTTAGGTGGATATAGTGGTTTCGATAAATAATTACAGGGTTTGTCATCCTGAGCGAAGCGAAGGATCTATCCACTCGATACGCCAGTGTATTGCGGTAAATACCGAATAGATTCTTCGCTTCGCTCAGGATGACAATTTTGTAAGTTTATTTTTCATTTCACTATACTTCCCCGTCCTTCAGGATGACACGGTACAATAAAGCTGCTTCTTATACTCTAAAGAAATAATAATGCAACTTTATTTCCAGGAAAGCGCTGCAAACGGCCTGCGAGCTCTAGTTCCAATAGCACCGTCATCACCATTGCCACGCTGTACCCCGATAATCGAACCAAGTCATCGATCGGAGTCGGGGTAGCGCTTAACAGCTCTAAAACTTTGGGTGTGGCTTCGCCGATCAGTTGATCGGTCAATTCGACATACCCCAAAGATTTAAAAAATAGATCCGATTTGTTGCTTACCAGACCTGGCTGCAAACGCCGCAATTCCGATAAAACATCGTTTGCACATTCGACTAATGTGGCGCCTTGTTTGATCAAGCTATTGCTGCCATGTGAACGCGGATCAAGCGGAGATCCAGGCACCGCAAACACTTCGCGATTTTGTTCCAATGCAAAACGCGCAGTAATTAGCGACCCCGATTGCAAGGCTGCTTCAATAACAACCACGCCAAGGCTCAAGCCAGATATAATCCTATTGCGCCTGGGAAAATGCCGCGCTTGAGGGCTGGTGCCAAATTCCATCTCGCTGACCAAAAGGCCTTGTTCAACGATCGATTCATACAGCTTTTGATTATCAGGCGGGTAGATATTGTCAATGCCACCTGCCAATACTGCTATCGTGCCACGCTCTAAGCTTGCATGATGCACGGCGGTATCGATGCCGCGCGCAAGCCCCGATACGGCAACATAGCCGGCCTGCCCCAAATCTTCAGAGATTTTCTCGGCAAACCTTCTCCCCGCCGCAGACGCATTGCGCGTGCCAACAATAGCAACACAGGATTTTGGCAATAAATGCTTGTGCCCGCGAATAGAAATTAATGGCGGCGCATCTTCGATTTGCGAAAGCAACGCGGGGTAATCCGGCTCGCAAGCCGCGATCAGCGTTGATCCAAATTTTTCATGCTGCTCTATTTCACGGTCGGCCTCAGATACACTACAAATCTTTATTTTGCCGTCCTTCCCTCCACGACGCGCCAAATCAGGCAATGCCAAAAGCGCGCGCTCGGCAGATCCAAAACGCTGTAACAATTGATAAAAAGTAATCGGCCCTACATTTTCAGAACGAATGAGGCGCAGCCAATTGCGTCTTTCCGCCGGGTGCAAACCCCCAGTTGGCGATAAATCCGCACGGCGGTTATATTCTATGGCTGTTTTCATCTTCTATTCCAGACGCAGGCTTGACCAATGCGATCTTTCCTTCCGTGCCATGCAATAAACGCACGATGTTGCCGTAATGCCGTAAAATTATCAGGATGCAAATTCCAAAAACGCTATAGAAAATTGAATCCGAGAAATTAAAAACCCAAAGACCTAGAAACGGTGCCAATAGGCATGCGGTAATGGCTGCAAGTGAAGAGTATTGAAACGAAAGTGCCATGCCGAACCATATTATCAACAACATCACAGCCCAAAGCGGCTGAATAAAGGCAAAAACACCAAAAGCGGTAGCAACGCCTTTTCCACCCTTAAGCTTTAACCAAATCGGAAATACGTGCCCCACGACAACTGCTAAAGCGGTATAGGATAGAAATTGATCTTCAAAATTTTTAAGATGCGGAGGCATAAAGAGGTGCGTCGCAACATAAATCGCGGCATACCCTTTGAATATGTCTAGCGCCAAAGTCAAAGCCGCAAGAGATTTCTTCCCGGTGCGTAAAACATTGGTCGCTCCAATGTTGCCAGATCCAATGTTGCGAATATCACCAACACCTGCGTATTTTGTTACCACCAAGCCGAATGGAATCGCCCCCATAAAATAGGCAAAACATATAGCAACACAAAGGCTTATCAGATCCAGGAATTCCATAAGCAAAAATCATCCATCTATTTTAAGATCCATTCCAATATTGCCATGCGCATCGCAACACCGACTGTAACTTGATCTAGAATCACGCTGCGTTTTAAATCATCTGCGACGGCAGAGTCGATCTCAACACCTCTGTTCATAGGCCCCGGATGCATAACGATTGCATCAGCCTTGGCCAATTTTAATTTTTCGCAATCGAGACCGTATCTCTGGAAATAATCTTTTTCCTCCGGCCAGTCGTTTTGATGCATTCGCTCTTTTTGAATGCGCAACATCATGACAACGTCCGCATTACAAATTCCATCGGCTAAATCGTTGAATGCTTTAACTTGTCCGGTAAAATAGTCTTGCGGTAACCAAGCTTGGGGAGCGATCACCCTGACCTCCGCTCCCAATTTTAACAGAATCGGTATATTGGAACGCGCTACACGGCTATGTGCAATGTCTCCACAAATTGCCACAACCAAACCTTTGATCCAATGCTTATGACGGCGCATGGTCAACACATCCAACAAACCCTGGCTGGGATGTTCATTATTGCCATCACCCGCGTTAATAACAGGTATTTTCAATTGCTTCGATATTGTATTTAAAGCAAAAGATTCTGGATGGCGCATGATGATTGTCGATACGCCTATGGCCTGCAAATTTAGCACCAGATCTGACAGGCTTTCGCCTTTGTTTAAGCTGCTATGCTCGACAGGAAAATTTATAACATCCGCGCCTAGCCGTTTTGCAGCCATTTCAAACGATGTGCGGGTTCGCGTGGAGTCGTTGAAAAACACATTAGAAACGGTTTTTCCTAGCAGTTGCTGTTTTAACGACACCGCATGCCCATGACCATGATGCGCCAAAAACTCGTCAGCGCGCGCAAAAAGATGATGTATGTCATCTAATGATAACTCGGCAGTAGAGAGCAAATGCCTCGGTGATTTAATATTATGCATTACAGTTTTTTTACGATTGCGCAAATTTGTTTATAGTGCAAATTTTGGTGCATACCCAAAAAATCATGCCATTGCTTGGCGTTCATCGCTCCGAACCATGGGTGTTCTTGCATTGTTGGTAAAAAATAATTTTGCGACCCTTCTTCAATTTGAATTTGAATTTTTTTCATCGCATCACTAAATGCCTCAACCGCATTCTTGCTTAAAATACCTTTGGGCTTTACCGCAGCGGTGGATAGTTTAACATTCGGCGGCACTCCATTTGCAAGCTTGGTAATGATATCCACCATACCTTCGCCGACAATCATCAGGTGTTCCAGCGTCAAAGCAACTGACCAATTGCGAGATGAGTCTTCAAGCCCAATCATTGGGGGGATCAAAACTGGCTGTAACAGTTGTGCCGGGGATAAATTTTGACAGGCGTCTATGATATTTTGCGTCTGTTGATCGAAATATCGTCGTGCCGATCCTACCGTCATCAAGCGGTGATAAATCGGCATGTAAACAAAGCGCAAAAACCAATGCTGTAAAGGAGGCAAGCCCGCGCCGGGCGGCGCAAGCTCAACTATGCGATGTTTTGTCTGGCCTGACATGATGGAGTAAACTTATATCATGTCGAAAACTCAAAGGCGAAAGGATTATGCGTCTTTAGCCAGAATTTCAAACCCGCCGCCCAAAAAAATCCATGCTGCAATTACGATTATTGGAATGATTATTAAAAACCAAACCCAACCCGCTATGCGCCAACTCGCTGCCGAACCAAAGGCAGAGCCGTAATCTTCATCGTCACTCATAATCTCACCCGTCTGTGTTAATCGTTTCGCAGGATTCAGCTATATAATGCTACCATGTATTCAATTTGGATTTGATAATAATATCCCAAATTTAGTTAATTTTTAGTATTGACATAGACAAAATTATAATTTTCTTAATGGATATAAGCTTGCTTAGTCCGGACTCTCTCAGAGTCACAGCAATCTGTGCATTAAGTAAGGCGAAGGATCAATCCCATAACACCAGCGGATTCTGTATCACATTTTAAAACTCATTAATTATTAATTACGTTTAGACTTTAAAAAATTTCTGATGTAAATTGCCTGAGTGAATGTTAAGGAGTGGCCGCCCACCGTGAGCGCACAGCGCGAGCGGGCTTTAAAAAAAAAGCGAGGCCACGTTGACAAAGTTCTATATTGCGGAGACGTGGCCGCCCACCGTGAGCGCACAGCGCGAGCGGGCTTTAAAAAAAAAGCGAGGCCACGTTGACAAAGTTCTATATTGCGGAGACGTGGCCGCCCACCGTGAGCGCACAGCGCGAGCGGGCTTTAAAAAAAAAGCGAGGCCACGTTGACAAAGTTCTATATTGCGGAGACGTGGCCGAGTGGCTGAAGGCGGCGGTTTGCTAAACCGTTATACGGGTAACACCGTATCGGAGGTTCGAATCCTCTCGTCTCCGCCATTATTCTAAAAACCGACCCTATATCTTTTTGAGGGTCGTCGGGAAAAGCCCAATTCCCGCAACATGTTCGGAACAAACCTCCTGACAAGGTTGCGGACGATGCGGGCAATTTTCAGCCCGTTTTTCTCTCTACGGGCATTTTCTCTCTGAAACCTCCGTACCGATTGCTTTCATGTTCACAGCTTTCAGTCATGAGATTTCAATGATTTAGGCGGCAGCAGTTTTTCGTGCTTTGCCTGCCAGAGTTAATTTGTCGCCGCCCCGTATAATGAATTTGGTTTTATAGGCCGTGTCCTCGTTCATCCACAAAATCGGATCGTCATCCGTCAGCTGAAAAAGACGCTGCAAACATTCTGAAACTGTCTGTTTGTCTTTTTTAACTTTTTCGATGTCATGAACTGACATGTTGCCATTCGCAACCGCCAAGAGTTGTAAAAAGCTCCATGATTTCTTTGGCTTCTTCGTGCGCTTATCGCGCATCTGGAAATCCTCGGCGCTATATTGCTTATGCCCTTGGTTTTTGCAGGACACCGTGACCATCTCGTCGGCGGTAAATTCAATAACGATATCACCCCATGTTGCGCCTGCAGGTGTTGGAAAGCGCGTCTCTCCAGGCGCACCATCGATGTGCTTGATCCAACCAGCAGAAATTTCGGCCAGCATGTTGGCGGCCATTCCCCTGACCTGAATAGAGTTATTGGTAAATTCAATCAGGTCTTCGTAGGCGAACACTTTGCACCCATTTCGAAGAGCGACATCTTGGACAGATTGCGTTACGGCGGACGTGGACGGCAAAAGGACAAAGAACGGGTTTTTATACCTGGCGGCGAGCTGACCAATCGCACGCTCGATTCTGCTTGCCTGCGCGTCAAACAAAGTTGCTACGGGAAAACGGTAACTGGCGGAAGGATTGTAATCCCCGATCTGCCAACACGCCGGAATGCCGTCGATGGTTGTGTGGCTTGTGGCACTGATACCGAATGCCTGCCCAAGGCCAGAAAAAATAGCCGTGGTGTCGGGGTAGTGAACGATCAGATCTTTCTTTTGCAACGACCGCTTATCACAGCCGGAGGCGCAGACGCCGACATAGGTGCCGTCGCTATGCTTCACCACGTCCATGTAGCCGCCACACCTGCCGGAGCAAGGATGCGTCTCTGCAAGATCGTTCGTCGGCTTCAGCAGCTTGTCGGGAAACCCCGTCCAATCTGCCTTTACGCCGCGCGCACCGAGAAGTTGGCTTAACTTATGCCACGGCTGCTTCTGCAACATACGCCACCACCTCATCAGTATCTTCGTCAGTTATCACATCTTGTGGCTTGATAAAACCACGCGCCTTCATCCATTTCTCAATGATATGCGCATCTTCTTTCCGATCGAAGCTGGCGATATTTGGGGTCTTGATCTTCACCGTGCGTGGCTTTGAACTGCTATCGAATTTAACTTGAAAGCTGGCCGCGACCAAAGTTCCGTAATCGGGGAAATTACGCTTACGACCTTCCAAAGATTTGAAAATATCCTTGGAGCGCAGGATCGTGCGATCGTTGAACGGACCGCGGAATAGCAACTGCACCTCAGTCAGGCGCACCTCAGCAAGACCGTCAATGTCGAGGCAGCTCAAGGAATTTACCCCATCGTCGAGCAGAGGCTGCAGGGTAAATTTGTCCTCGTTGGGGAAGTATTCCGCGTCGTTGAATAAGACTTGCCCGAAAGCCGAGAGATACATCGCTCGTTCTTTCTTGCTCGTAGATTTATTAAAAATCTGCATATCGTTGGATTCGATATCGTAAACAAGTACGTCGTGGAATTCCGGACGGTAGAATACACTGCCTGTTTCACCATCTTCGATTTTGCCTTCGCGCTTGAACGGCATGCCGTGACGCACGAGGAAATACACTTTATTCTCATCATCCATATCAAATGACAAAACTTTACAGCCTTTGCCACGGTTGTTAGGCTCAAACCATACATCCATAAGAGATTCCAGTGCGGCGATATTGCTAACCGAAATGCTAGGCTTTTTACCTTTGCCTTTTTCGGACTGAAAGCTGATGAAACTTTTCGGCTTCATCATCAGCTTCTCGGCGTGTGATTTTTTGATTAACTCCGGATCTTTCAGCCACAACAGCACGGCAAGGTCAGCGGGCGTAGAATCTGCGGGAACAGTGACGTTTCCGGTCTTCGCCATTTCCAGCAACTCGTCGTACATTTCGTCGTCCGAAACCTCATGAACAAAAAAGAGAGCATCCACCATGTCTGGCGGTATGCCCTCGGTCGGTTGCATCAGAATCCGGCAAAGCAGATCGTAATCGATCTGTGCGCTGCCGTTCACCTTTGGCTTGAACCCACGCCCCTCCAAATAAGTGGTGTACGGGGACAAGAACTGCAAAAGATTTTCATCCTTGATCTTCTTCAGAATATCCGGTTGCGCAAATTTATTAAGGGAATACGTCGCCATCCTGTTGCTCCTTTGCCTGATTGATAGGATCGGCTCTGGAACAAACGCTGACGACCCTTCCCACAATCGAGAAGTCATCGTCATGGCTGATGATGATTGGTTTCAGTTTTTTGTTTTCGGGCCTCAGTTCGATTTTTTCATCTGCTATAAACAACCGCTTTACGGTCGCTTCCCCGTCGCGCATGGCAACGACAATGTCGCCAGACTCGGCAAGCTGTTGTTGACGCACGACAACATAGTCGCCGTCATTAATATCCACATCGATCATGCTGTCGCCGCACACTTGAAGCGCGAAGCAATTACCGCGCGCAATCATGGCATCGACCATGATTTCACCAACTTTATTTTCGATGGCCAGTATCGGCGCACCCGCAGCAACGCGACCGACGATCGGAACATTGACCATCTGACGCGTGCGCGGCATGAAATCTTTCACGACCGTCATTGTGCGCGCCTTGCGCGGTTCGCGCTGAATATATCCTTTTTCTTCCAAACGCCCCAACAGCTCGTGTGCGCTGGGCGGCTGGATCGAAAGAATGGCGGCAAGTTCCTGCACAGTCGGAGCAACACCGCGCCGATCTTTGAACGCACTGATAGTGCGCAACATCGTTTCTTGCGCGGGTGTCAGATTTCCGGTGCTTGGTAGTTTTTTTAACGCTCTCATTTTTTCGGCTTCTCGGTTCTCACGCCTTTGAATTTTCCGCCGTCCGATTTCACATCCATAAAACGGCCTGTGTCATCGTTGCGTTTGGTGTAATGCCCCGTTTTGGTATTTAGAACTTGAGAACGATCACGCACCGCGCCGTTGCGGTGGCCATCGCCTTTGGGCGGATTTGTTGCCATGCGAATCTCCTTATGATGAGCCTTATATTTATTAGGTTTGATTATCTTATTTCAAGGATAATCGCTGTCAATCCCGTACTTATCCAGACACTTCCCCTACACATTCGGTAAGTAATAGCGCATGGAACAGTACGGAGGTGAATATGAATAGATTAGATCCAAACCTGATGACCGCAGACGAACGTATGGGCGAAGTCGGCCTCATCCTCAGCCGTGGCATCGCACGGCGCCTGCAAAAGCTGAAAACCGCTGACAAGAGAGACTATTCACTGGACTTCAGAGAGCCAGGAAGCATTCATGGGCAAAACCAGAAAGAGGAAAATAGTCAATGCAAAACAACATGTTAGCAAGAGTTGCCGCCCTACCAGAAATGCCCATGGGTGAACTGGCAATCATGTGGGAAGAGCTTTTTCAGGCCAAGCCGCCGAAATACAACAAGCCCTATCTGGTCAAACGGCTGGCCTATCGCCTGCAGGAAATCGCCCACAACGTGGACAGCAGTATTATCGAAAAACGACTTGAGCAGTATGCCAAGGAGAGTCTTTCGGAAAATTTACGCAAGCCGCGCGGCACAGGCATCCACATGCCTGTTGCGGGTACCAAGCTCGTGCGCGTGCATCACGGCATCGAACACCGCGTGACCGTCCTTGACCACGGATTTGAATACAACGGTATGCGTTACAAAAGTCTATCCCAAATCGCGCGCGAAATCACAGGAACGAGTTGGTCAGGCCCCGTTTTCTTCGGCCTGATACGCAATAAAAGAAATAAAGAGGACAAGGCATGACAGAACAAAAGAAAAGAATTCGCTGTGCGATTTATACGCGCAAATCCACCGAGGAAGGTCTCGACATGGAATTCAACAGTCTCGACGCACAGCGCGAGGCCGGAGAATCCTATATCAACGCGCAACGTCACGAAGGCTGGACGTTGGTGCCGGAATATTACGACGATGGCGGCTTTTCCGGCGGGTCCATGGATCGTCCGGCACTGAAAAAACTTATACGCGACATTGAAAATGGCCTGATCGACGTGGTTGTGGTTTATAAAGTCGACCGCCTGTCGCGTGCGCTCTCCGATTTTGCCAAGCTGATTGACCTGTTCGACAAACACAATGTCAGCTTCGTCTCTGTTACCCAGCAATTCAATACCACCACATCCATGGGGCGGCTGACACTCAACATCCTGCTCTCTTTCGCGCAATTCGAGCGTGAGGTCATCGGCGAACGCATCCGCGACAAAATTTCTGCGACGAAACGAAAAGGCATATGGATCGGCGGGATCAAGCCACTTGGCTACGATACAAAAGAGAAAAAGTTGGTGATCGATGAGAAAGAAGCGCATCTCGTCCGTTTGATCTTTGAACGCTTTGTCATTTTGAAGTCGATGACGCTGCTGGCAAAGGAACTCCGCGATCAAGGCTATCGAACAAAAAGCTGGGTTAGCAAAAATGGAAAACAACGTGGCGGACGTCCTATTACCAAAGGATTTCTTTACAAAGCCCTTTATAACCGCACTTATCTCGGCGAAATCAATCACAAGGGAAATACCTACCCAGGTCAGCACCAGCCAATCATTGACTTCGCACTCTGGGAAAGAGTGCATTCAACGCTCAAAGAAAGTCCCCGCAAACGTGCCGTGCGAACGCGCGGACTCTCAACGGCGTTGCTGCAGGGACTGGCCGTATGCGGCGGTTGCCAATCCGTGCTTACGCCGACCCATTCCAAAAAGCCGAACGGCAGGTTGTATCGGTACTATAAAGCAAGCGCTCACCTGAAAAACGAGATCGAAGATTGCCCGATCGGCGCAGTACCCGCCGGAGAGCTGGAAAACATTGTCCTTAATCAAATGCGCCTTGCGCTCTGCACGCCGGAGATGATGGTGCGGGTCTGGCGTGAGGCCATCAAGGATGACCACAAAATATCAGAACAGGACGTGCGGTCGTCGCTCCAAAACCTAAACCTTGTCTGGGATGAATTGTTTCCAATTGAACAAGCGCGGCTCTTAAAGCTGTTGATCGATAAGATCATCGTCAACAACGACCGTATCGATATTCGCATCCACGCCGAAGGCCTGAACAGCCTTGTGCGCGATATTCAGTATATCCAACAACATAAGGAGGCAGCATGAACAAAGCCATGATTTCTCTCGACGGCAATATCATCAATATCTGCGTCCCCGTGAACTTCACCAGAAAGTTCGGACGACGTTACATGATCGTGCAGCCGACCGAGGGGGAAATACCCTTCGTCAACCAGTCCCGCAAAGATGATAAAATGCTGAAAGCGTTGGCACGCGCCCATAAATGGAGCCAATGGCTGGAATCGGGCAAGGTCAAAAACATCGACCAGCTGGCCGTCGAAAATGAAATAAACCCATCCTACGTCTCCCGCATCATCCGGCTTAACCTTCTCGCGCCAAACATTAAGGAAATGATTTTAGACGGCACACAGCCCAAAACAATGAAATTGACCGAGCTGCTTCAGCCCTTTCCGGACAATTGGGAAGATCAACGCCGTCATTTCGGGATAACGACATGACGGTACAGTCCCCCAGTCCGGTGAATTTTCACTGGGGGTCTGAAAAAAAATCTGAAAAAATTTTCGTTCCAAAATGCCGCCGTTCTGGCGGTTTTTTATTGTGCTGGTGGTGCAGAAAGAGCCTCAAAACCAGATCTCCAGTGAGTTTTCGCCAGTCGTTTCGTCCGGCCCGTGTGGCCGCAACGCAAACGAAAGCGAAAACAATGAGCAAAAGTAAAAACCGTTATGATGGCATCGACCGTTATGTTGTATCCCAAGTCCGCTACCATTCCCATCAAATGCTCCGGCACCATACCATGGCCGGAATGGAGATCGAGGATATTGAGCAGGAATTAATGCTCGACTATCTCTCACGTATCCAGGCCTTCGATCCGGAAAAAGCCTGCCGTAATACCTTCACCGATCGCATCCTACGGAATAAATGCGCAGCGATGATCAAGGCGGCAAAAGCAGAAAAACGCAACGGCGGGTTCCATGCCGCATCGTTGGATTCCTACCTGGAAGACGGCGACCACGACGACATTCCTGAATCCATGTCGATCTGGGGATCGCACCCAAACCATGCACGTCAAGTCGATCTGACTATTGATGTGAAGGATGCGATCAGCATGCTACCGAAGACAATGCGTTTCTATTGCGCGATGCTGATGCAGGATCTTCCCATCCGCACGCTCTGCAAAATCCATAACCGCCATCCATCTACGGTCTACGAAAGCATCGGGCGTATCCGACGCGATTTCGATGAGCGCGGACTTCAGAAATATTTGCATTAACCGCTCCAGACAGTTTCCGCGATCGCTCGGTATGTAACCCCTCATAGGGAATTCATGTCGGGCCTTCGCGGGAATGCAAAACCTTTCGGGGAAATACCGCGACCGCTTTTGCTCTTTGGCGGCGCCAAGACCCGACAGCAGCAATGCAAACGGCAATCAGGAGCAACAACGAAACCAAGGAGCATCGAATGAGCGATTCACCATCACTCGACGCCGTCTACGGCACGCCCGTCGGGCAATTGCTGGAGATGGACGAAACCGAACTACGCCGACTACTGGCAAAGGCCGAACTGGTCTGCCGCTGGTTGCGCGGCGCACTGAGACTCAAAGCCAAAAAAGGAGGTGCACAATGAGCAAGAAAATCGAAAAACTTTTGAAGGACACCTATCTGGCAAATAATGTGCCGGAGAGCATCCATATCCCGCCACTCGGCGAAAACCTGACGGACGTTACCAAGCCGATCGAACAGGCAACGCTCGATGACATCGCTTTCGCGGCGCAGGCTCTCGATCAAAAAGCCGATGCCTTAAACTCGACCCTGTACGCGCTGCGCCGTCTTTACCGTGAGGCGCGTTCCAAGGGCGCAGTTGGCAGCGATAACATCGTCGATGCCCTCACAGGCAAAAAGGGAGGCGTGTAATGACGCTTCCTATCATCTCCGCAGACGAGCGACTTGCCGAAAAGCGTGGTATCAAGGGCTGCATTTTCGGCAAGTCCGGCATCGGCAAAACATCGTTGCTTTGGACGCTGCCCGCCGAAAATACTTTGTTCTTCGATCTTGAAGCGGGTGATCTGGCCATCGAAGGCTGGGCTGGCGACACCATTCGTCCGCGCACCTGGCAGGATTGCCGCGACTTCGCAGTGTTTATCGGCGGCCCCAATCCCGCCCTGCGCGAAGACCAACCTTACAGCCAAGCGCATTACGATGCGGTCCGCGAACGCTTCGGCGACCCTGCAACGCTTGAAAAATACGACACGGTGTTTGTGGATTCAATCACTGTGGCCGGACGCCTGTGCTTCCAGTGGTGCAAAGGTCAGCCGCAGGCGTTCAGCGACAAGACAGGCAAACCCGATACGCGCGGTGCTTACGGCCTTCACGGTCAGGAGATGATCGCGTGGCTGACGCATCTCCAGCACGCACGCGGAAAGAACATCTGGTTTGTCGGGATCCTCGACGAAAAGCTGGACGATTTCAATCGTCGTTTCTTCCAACCGCAGATCGAGGGCAGCAAAACAGGTCTCGAACTTCCAGGCATCGTTGATCAAGTCATCACCATGGCTGAGTTGAAGACCGAGGACGGAACGCCGTATCGCGCCTTCATCTGTCACACGCTCAATCCTCACGGCTTCCCCGCCAAGGATCGCAGCGGACGGCTCGGACTTCTGGAAGAGCCTCACCTAGGACGGTTGATGGACAAGATTGCCGGAGCGGCGAAGCCCGCTGCCGAGCGCCTGACCTACGTCCGCCCCCAGCAACCTGACACCCAGCAAAACCAAGGAGAATAACCATGTCCGTATGGAAAGATTTCAGCAGCGCCGAAGATCAACAGTCTTTCGACGTCAT